>Ga0315915_1001042_pt1 | contig 32242 bp, 16 predicted proteins | sample MpolbnodulesMG_FD_207738 | JGI IMG/M metagenome (GOLD analysis project Ga0315915, IMG submission 207738) | Medicago polymorpha root nodule microbial communities from Los Angeles, California, United States - branched nodules | ecosystem: Host-associated > Plants > Roots > Nodule | place: USA... | reverse complement strand
AATCCCATGTGCCTAGCTACGACCCGGAAACCACAATTACCATCCCCTCTAACATTCACAATGTCTTCAACGTAAGGTCTCATGAGATGTGGAATTTGTGAAATGTATGGTATTTGCAAATAAGGTTTTGGTTTTGAAGTAGGAGTCGAAGCTTGTGAGCGGGAGCAAGTGCCAAGACGTGAACCTTTACTCTTTGGAACATTACTTTTGCCATGTGAGCATTGACTATCGGGATTTTGAGCATCAATAGTCACCCACCTAGAGGGGATTCGACCCGTGGACCTCATTTTCGGTGTAGACTTCACCCTTTTAGGTGCTCCCTTGGTGGCCACTTTTTTCGGAGGTGGCTTTAACATTGTCTCCTCTAAAAATCCTAGTTCACGCAACTTGTATTTGATGAAGAGTTTCATCTTGTAAGGGGCCCTCTTGATACGTTCTTGAATGGCATCCCATTCCTCCGTAACGGAAAAATGTGCATCAACCTCTTGTGCAATTACACTTCACATTCGCCAATGAGGGTGTATTTCATCCAAAAGAATAGGCAATTTTTTCTTTCTCTTCTCGGCAAGAATACAAGCACAAGGTAGCCCGAACATTTCCATTTGCACACAACCACAATCTTCTTTAGCAAAGCTGAATCTCCTAGAGCGTTCAAATTCTACATTGATGAAACCCAAAGCGGCCTTAGAGACATATCCCTCCAACTCCGAGAACAATTTGTTTTTTTTGTATTTGTGTACCATGACGGTTATGCTCTTCCCAAAACTCCCTTGTATCTCACCAAATTGGTTATTCAACATTTTGTCAATTTCATCCCAACATGATGTCAAATCTCTCACACTACTTCTTAAGTATCTTTTCAATTGTGCATGAGCCGATTCAACAATGTTGGTGGTTCTACACACTAGATGCAAGTATTTATTTGTCCATGCCCTCACAAAATGTTTCTTAAGGGGCAAAACGGTTTCCTCAACATATTTAACAAACAATGTAAACGGTCCGCATACCTCATCTTTGAATGTCAACCATGCAATTGCAAATGAATCCTCCGAAGGAGAGTTAACCACATCTCTCCAAGCCCTCACTATTTTCTTAACAAGCTCACAGTGCTTGTCATCATCCGCTTCCTTCGCATCTTTGTCAACAACTTTTGCTTTTGAAGGCTAGGAATTGACTCTACAATCCGTGACGCACCTAGATTTGACATTCTTCACAATATGAAAATAGAAAAGTACATGGTCCATTTTAGGGAGAACATCGGCAACGGCTTTCATCAAAGCGGGGTCCCTATCGGTGACAATCACCTTAGGCATGTTGCGTTTTGAGGTCAAAAGACCAACCAACATCTCAAGTGTCCAAATGAATTTATTCTCTCTTTCAAAGGAAAGAAAGGCAAACGCAACCGAATAGGTCATTTTGGAAGAGGTGACACCAACAATCTCAAATAAAGGCATTCGGTAGCTATTGGTTTTGTAGATGGAGTCCATGACCAAAACGGTGGGAAAAGTGTTCAGCATATCAATTGAATCCGGATGAGCAAAGAATAAATCTTCAAGAGTGGTTTCTTCGCTATTTGCTCTTGTGAAATAGACATATTGATGCTTCTCCAACTTTGTAATCAAGTATTGCAACTCTGTCTTGTCCTCTCTTTGCCCCTTGCGCTATCTAGTTCGCGCATTATACACTTGCTTGATGAGTGTCAAACTTTCTTTGTTTTTTTCCTTCAAATATGTGAGAATATTCCTAGGCTTTGCCAAGATCTTTGTCATGTCGATAACTCTTTGCTTCTCCTCCGTTTTTAGTCGACCCGCAAGAAGGTGGCCGAATAACTTTGGCGCCAAGAAATGGTTGTGAATTCCACAAAGCATTGCAATCCACCAATCTTGAGTTTTTTTTATCAAAGAAGCATTTCAACCTAAACGGACAATTACATTTTCTTGTGCATGTGCCTTCAAGCTTCGGTTTCTTCCTCGTTTTAGGTGGTTTTTATTCACCACTCCTCTCACATTGTATCGTCATGTATGGCGTTATTGTGCTAGATTTATCTATAGAAATAGTAAATTTGGCCCTAGCCGCTTGTCGACGAACCCAACCAAGTAATTCTTCTCTATCTTTCCATCTTTCAATTGTTGTTAAAAATGACCCGGTGTTTGCTTCAATAACACGAACACCGGTAGGTACCGGTTTACGATTTTCTTCAAAGTTACCGGTGGGTACCAGTTTTGATTGGTTGTTCACAATGTGAGCTTCAACTTGAAAAGGAATTTTCACTTTAAACTTCACATCATTGGTTGGTTTGCCTTCGCCGGAAGCTTTGTTTTTGCCCAATTTCGGCTCAACGCCATCCTCCGCCATATTTTCAACCATGCCATTCAATGTCTACTCAATAATAAAAAACCAAGAAAAAATAAATAAATAACTTGTGCCGCAAGCAAAGCAAGTAAAAAAAGTGGTGCAAAATTTCAAAATCTGGGCATCACAGTAGCATGAGTTAACACACGCTAGTGTTAACCTTCTGCGTGAGTTAACTCACGCTCAGCCCTATCACCTACTGGGAAAAAATGACGTAAGTTGCAGAAAAATCAAGAAAAAAGGATGAGTTTTGACGGTACATTACCTGTTCTTTGATGCTTGATGAACGTAGAAACTTGCTTCCTGACGATTTGCAATGATTTGGAACGAAGATTTTGACCCAAAAATTCGCACTTTTTGGGTTTTTAGAAGTGCAGGGTTTCAAACGAAAATAGTACCCAGCGTGAGTTAACTCACGTAGCGCATGTTAACTTACGCATGGGCAATTCGGACATTTACTTTGGGAATGAGCATAACCATTTGGGTAAAGAGCAGAATTCGGTTAGCAATATAGTAGTTGAAAATTGTTGTATACAAATATAAGAAGGTAGAAACACACATATAAAAGACGAAACTAACTTCGGTAGTTAACTACCATTGTTTCCTTCGGTAGTTAACTGCATGTGCGTCTTTATACAGAAACAGAAGCATTTGCATCAGTTCCTTCTTTGTTCAAAAACTACCCAAATTTTCTCCAATTTTCCATTTTCATGAATTGCAAGTCAATCATCCCCACATTATCACAAGTAAGTACCATTAACCATTGCAATCTTAATGTTAGTTTGTTTAGGTTAAGTTTTTTTAAAAAATTGAGTAGTTTGCTTGTGGTTAGGTTGATGTAGGAATTGAAATTTTGTTGATTGCATGTAGGTTATAAATGAATGTAGTTGCTTTAATTGATGTTGGAATGATGTTAGAGTATAATGTGTTTTGAATGGTGGCAAAAGAACACATTTTGAGTATGTTTAATACTTTGCACACAAAGTGTTTGATAAAATGCCCCAATGAAAATTATATTGATTATTGAGTTAGTGTAGGTTATGGAAATGATGTTAATTGTAGTTTGATAAAGTGTATATTGAATTAGGTTGAATGTGGTTTTGATTTTCACCGAATGTCAATGTTTATGTTTAGTTTAGGTTATGTTTAGGTTGAATGTGTTTGATAATGCGTTTGATTATTTACATTGAATGTGAATGATAATGTGTTTTGATAATGTTTAGGTTGAATGTGAATATTTGATAAAGTGGTTGAATGTTTATGTTTAGTTTAGGTTATGTTTAAGTTTAATGTGTTAAATTATTTACGTATAAGTTGAATTATGTTAATTTTTTAAATTTTTGTGTAGATATGTCTGATCAGCACCAGGGGCCACCGATTGATCAATCTAAGATGATTGATGGTAGGCGTGCAATGACACAAAGCCATCAGAAGGAGAGGCAAAGCGGGCACATCCCAAAGAGGGGAAGAGGTAAAGGGAGGTTAGATGGTTCAGGGGATTCTCAGGATACACAGCCTGAACAATCACAAGTGGTTGATCCGACCCAAGAGGTGGAGTACCTGAATTTTCAGGATGAAATACACCAGGATGTCACTGATGGTGGGTATGACCAGCAACATATACCACAACAGCCTATACCAGACCAGGATGACATTGCAAGGATGACAGCCCCGACGACGTTACCTTTGGCATTGCAAGGACCAGGATGAAATACATCTTTGTTGCACTCTTATGCCAACCATGTGGCATTGACGCTGTGGTAAAATTCAAATAATGTAAGTGTTCTTTTTAATTGTCTAAAATTATCATATGCAACACAATTTAAATGTTTTAATTTTTTTATGTGTTTTTGTTTAATTATTTTCTTTATGTTTTAAATTGGTGCGCGAAATTTAATTTTAAAATGTCGCACGTAATATAAATTGAAATTACATGTGCGTGCCAATTTAAATGTATTAATTGTGTTATGTTTTTTTTTAAGTTTTAAATGTTTATGTCTTAAATTAAAAATAGGGTTAAATAAGTTTTTCGTCCCTATAAATATAGCGAATTTTGATTTCAGTCCCTAAAAAATTAAACCAAATGTTTTCACGCTCACAAAAAAATTTGTTTTGTTTTTCGTCCTTAATGGCCACTTTATGTTCATATAAATGTCAAAATTATAACTCTTTTATGTTCAAATTGTATCCATATTATATCCGTTTATCATATTCGACATTTATATATTTATATTATGTTCAAAAAATATCAAAAGCACGTCAAAATTATATCCATTAGGGACGAAAAACAAAATAAATTTTTTTGTGAGGATGAAAACATTTAATTTAATTTTATAAGGACTAAAATCAAAATTCGCTATATTTATAGGGACGAAAAACTTATTTAACCCTTAAAAATATGTGCGGCAATTTAAATACGTGATTTTTATTTTTGCATGTGTTATGTTTTATTTTGTTTAGTTAAATACTAACATTGTTTAAGTTGTTTAAAATATGTTTATTTATTTTTTATTATTCTAGGTTGTATGGTGTGGATTGTAAAACCAATTAATCATGGGGCTAAGATTTTGAGTCTACGTCGTTCAAATGATAATACATAATGGTTTTGCGGTCCCCTAAAGGAGAGCGGGTTACATGATTTGGTTTATCTGGGCTACGCCACTGTGCCGCATGCTTTGATGATGACTTTATGCGAGAGGTGGCATTCCGAGACCAGTAGTTTTCACATGGTCTTGGGGGAGATGACTGTTACTTTGGATGATGTCGCATGTCTTATGCATCTTCCGATTGAAGGGGGATGTTGAGCCATCTGAAGAAGATGTCTCAGACTGAGGGAGCGGAACTGATGGTGAGACACTTAGGTGTGTCGCAGGCGGATGCATTGAAAAATTGCGGTGAAGAGTATGGTGATTACATTAGTTATAAGATGTTGAGGGAGTATTATTTGACCTACCTTGATACTGCTACCAGATTGGCGGATCCAGAGGATCCAGGGGATCTAGAGGAGCTGGAGAGGATTATGACTACTTGTGTGAAGTGTTATCTCCTCTATTTTGTTGGATGCTTGTTGTTTGGTGATAAAAGAAACAAACACATCTAGTTGGTCTATCTGACGACCATGGAGGACGGCTACGCAGGGATGCGTAATTGTTCTTGGGGAGGGATTACATTGGTATACCTATACCACCAGGGGCAGACCTGAGCAGGGCAGGGTTTGGAAATAGCCACACCAGCCCAGGCCCATTTTTTAACTTTTTTTTATCAGCCCAGCCCATAACTGCATAACTTAGTTTTTATTCCGGTATTCTAGTATAGGAAAAACTTTTGTGTTTCTTTTCCTTGTCTTGTTTATTGCATACTACTACTAACTATATTTTGTTTTTGAAAGAACTACCTAATTATATTCTTAAGTTTATTTATATTGATACTATAGTTAGCTAATATTTTATTTGTTGTATAATTGAATTAGGATGTAGAATTTTTTTCCCAATTATGCCTAGAGACAAAGTTAGTAGTAATAATGATTTTTTTATCTCATTTTCAACACATGGAAAATAGAGCATTTGCTTTGCAATTTTGGTTGCTACATCCATTTTTAATATAACTTCTTATTAAATTTTGTATTAGTTAATCATTTGACACAAAAAAAATATTGTCCCACTGATATTTAAAGTTCAGGTCCACCCCTGTATACTACTGTTTAGTTGAGGCCTCTTTGCCTGGAGACAAAGCTCTTCGGGGAAGCGTGACACTGCTCACTGTAAGAAATTGTCACTTTTGAACCTTAACTTTTATTTTTTTGTTATATTTTTTGTGTGTAATAACTTATAAATGTGATTTGTTTGGTTTGTGCAAGGATGGTTTTTGGCGCATTTTCCTGGCTTTTTCAGTGTTGATCCAAATCCCAACTATATTGAAAACTATCTGGTTGCAGCGAAGTGGACGTTACAGAAGGGTCATGGAGTGGGGGTGACGTATCGCTCATTGCTTAATCATTTGCAGTTTGATGACGTATGTTGGAGGTCGTACGAAGAGCACAGGGAAATCCAGAGTTTTGAGGAGATTTTCTGGTATTCAGGCTGGGTGATGTGCAGTGTTGTTAGGGTGTACCGTCACTTTCCTGAGAGAGTTTTGCAGCAGTACGGATACGTCCAGACCATCCCTAGGCATCTGACGAATGTTGTAGAGCTGCGACCGCCTCAGATTATGCAGGCATTCCTTGACTTCCGCACTCACACGCTTAAGGAGCCCGGTTGGGGTGAGCCAGCAGGAGAGGAGACATGGCGGATGAGGGATGGTTATGTGTTATGGTACATTAGGGTGTCTCACCCTTAGATTTTGCCACCTCTTCTAAGAGATCTTCCGAGACCAGCAAATGAAGAGCAGATCATTGTATAGCAGTGAGAGCGGTACGAGGTGAGAAGCTCGCCTGATACCTATGACATGGTTAGTGGCGATGTTGCCTATGCTGATGCGCAGATGGGCCAGGAGGAGGTCATGAGCCCTCAGCAATGGTTTCAGGCCATGAGCCATGTTGGGGAGCAGATCACGCCGATATTGACCAGGAGGCGAGGCTAGAGGCCGAGGAGGCGGCCAGGACCAAGAGTAGTAATATTTTCTATTTAGGATAGATTTTTAGGACTTGGTGTTAGTTTTCATGACATTTGTTCATTCCGTTATATTTTCTTGACATTTGTTAGTTTATTTGTATTTCGATGACATATTTCTATGACAATTGTTCGTTTTCGTATCATATTTTCAATTTAAATTATGTTGGTAATCTCCGTTTATTAATTTTATGATTTGGCATTGAATCGATGTGTTTACAATGCGTAAAAACACATGTAACAGGTTCTGCCATTTTATGCCTTCAGGATGCATCGGCAGTTAACTGTCGAAGAAATAAGGGATCCGACGGCAGTTAACTGCCGAGGAAAATGAAACCTGCGGCAGTTAACTGCTGAGAGGCATTATGATTTTTTACTAGTGTGTTTCAGCCCTATTAGAGGTGTGTATACAACAATATTCATAGTAGTTTGACCCCTTTAACCATATGACTGGGGTTTGAATCCTATTAAGGGAATATAGATTTTTTTTTAAGGGAGAATAGATATTTATTATCAATTGGAAGAGCAGATTCCCTTCAATTGATACTTTTATATTCATTTAAAAAGTTAGGATATGATGGATGGCTTTATGTTTTGCTTTGAAATAAATCCATTAAGTTGCTTTCCAATTTTAGTCACAATTTTATATGGACTTTGTCCCACGTTATCATTCTAGACCATTTTCATATTATAATAGAATAAAAACCAAATGTGTTTTTTTTTTCTTGACTAAAAAATGAATTTTGCTTAGGATATTATCATCCACTAGCGTATTATATAAAATATATATAGCTAGTCGGTCCAATGAAGGACCCTTCTTTTGATTGGTCTTAATTGGCATTGTATCCAAATTATTATTATTTTGTGATAATGATGATGAGAAAAACAACTCAATAAATAAATACTTATGAAAGATTGATAGTTACTACCCCTAAGATACTAGTGAGGATTAAATCAGCTGTAATTTTATTGACGAGCATAAACTTGTGAATATATGTCAAAGAAATGGAGTACCAGATATACCTATACTCCATCCAATAAAATAAGCCATGAGTAACATAGCACATTATATGTAGGGGCCGGGGATCGAACCCCGGATACCCCGTTTCTCCACAATTAAATTGTGCGAGCTCTAGCCACTAGACTACTTGACAAAAAAAAAACATAGCATATTGCTTTGCAAATATAAAATATATGTTCTTTTTAAGCAAACTATTTTATGAGTTGAGACTTTTTTTTTGAACAAGTTATGAGTTGAGAAACTTAATTATGATGCGTAAAAAAAACGAACTCAATTAATATGGTAGAGGTATTTAGGAAATTTCAGGGGTTTAAGGGATTAGTCTCCGCTACTAAGTGCCTAGAGAATATCGAGTTCATATTTAAAAAAAAAAAATGTCAGGGTGTAGTAGGATGATAGGGAAAGGAGTGAGGCGTATAAATAAACAAGGAGTGTGGATGATAACTACTACGTTTATTTTCGATGCATTTTATCATGTCATGTTTTAAATGATTTATGGGCCTGACTTATGATGATTAGGCTAAATAAATAAATTGATGTTCGCAACAATTTACCTCCCCTACCCCTTAGTTTTGTACTCCTACCCAATATATTTTTAAAATTCAGATTTAACTTTTTTTCGTCAGATTATTTTCTATTTATGAAAACTCATTGTTTTCTATTCTTTTTGGTTAAGTAGTTTAGTGGTTAGGAATTTACCTTTTTAAAGTGAATAAGTGGAGTATTTAAGGTTCGAATCTCAACCCCTACATATATTATACAATATCCCTACCAATTTAACTAAGCTCACATAAACTGCTAGTTTTTCAAAAACTAAAAGATGATGAACAATGTTTTAAATTGCTTCGTTAATCATGTTTGAACCATGGTTAACCCACGTATGGTTGTAACAAATGTTTTTAAAATTAAAATTAATTTATTGAAATTCATGATTTTTTTTAAGTTTTTTGTTATTTTGTGTAGAAAAAAACTCCAAGATCTCCAAACTGAGTAAAATGTTCAATTAACTAAACATGAAGAGCCGTAGAAAAATCTAGCCAACGTGATATCAAAAGTCAAAGTTTGATATCAAAAAGTCGAAAGCACAAGTAAAAAACAAATGGTCATGATCCTCCACCATGCCACAAGTAGCTGTACACAAAGAATAATTGAAATCCAAAATGTTTGTCCTAAAAAGATTCATTCAGTTGCTAATCTATTCAAGAACAAACGTCAAATAAAAATATTGACATTAAATAGAATTTGCTTTAGCCACAAAACATAATTAAAACGGTCATCAACACCAATTTTAGAAGTTGTCAAGATTATAAGCATTTTTTACTGTGTATCGATGGGAAGAATGAAGCTTCCAAATCCATTTCAGTCACACCAAACCGCTAAACAACAAGTGATCGTTGCTCCACACACTCCCTCACTAACCCCTCCTCGCACACACAATCTCCTATGCCACTCTCACGCCTCACCATTTGATTTCCACCTCAAAGAAAACATCTCCACAATTGAGGATAATTTATTAACGAAAGAGCAAACAACCTATCTAACATTAAAAGATACATCTAACCATGAGTCTTTCCGAAACAAAATAGAGCCTCATCTCCCACCTTACTAATAATATTATCCGACAACCAGTTATTATCTAACGAACCACCCCCAGTTCAAATGTTATGCAAGTGTTGTCACAACACTACCCTCACCTCAACCAACAAATAACTTCATCCCCTTCATTTATGTAAGATTATAATGCACATTCTAAAACTATTTCAAAATTTAAAGATTATTGTGATTATTTGTCACAGGAACCTCCATCAAAATTACTATTCCCAACAATCTTTTAACTTTTTGTGTTGATAAAACTTTCGAATTATATTTTTGGATTTTAAAAATACTGATGTCGTTATAAATGTTTCTAGTTCAATTTTACTCCCCTCAATTTTGACGATCAGTATAAAAAAAAAATTGAATAACATAACACCATTTTTTTCTTGGAACCAGATAAATTCATTAATCAAGAGTGGTTGCCTTGCATAATTACGTTGATTTTGATGGTAAAATTAGTATTATTTACTAAAATATCTTTATTAATTGTAGTTAGTGAAGTAATAAAGTTAGATAGAGTTCAATAAATAAGAGTATTATAATGGCAAAAAATAATAAAAGCTGCATTGATATTTTAAAGTAACAATTATTTTAATAAAAAATAAATAAAGAAATAATTATTGTGAGACACATGGAGTAGTAGTTCAATAGAGGAAAAAAAAACTTAAACAAAGATCTTAATTTCAAGACATGAACAGAATTAAAAAGGTCTTAGTCTTAACATAACATAAACATAATTAAAAAGAAACTTCATTTGCCCTAAAAAAAAGTCATCAAAATATCATATAAATTCTCAAGCACTATCAGCGGAGGTTGAAGGTGCCTCATAACCAAGAACAGATGATAAATATTCAGGTACAGTAGGAGGTGGAACGAGACCGAATGGAGTTTTGGTGCACACCTCTTCAATCCATTTTCGTATATTGGCACTTTCCAACAAGAGAAAGTAGACCAGGGTTTGAATTGTTTGCATAGAGGTGTCTTGTGACCAGAAACTATCAGCGGAGGTTGGAGGTACCATGTAACCAGAAAGGGATGGTAAGCCTTCAACTACAGCGACAGGAGGTGGAACAATACCATAGGGAGTTAATTTGGGGCACGCCACTTCTGTAATCCATTTTCGCTGAATGGCATTCTCAGCCAAGTTATAGGAGACTATGGTTTTAATTCTTTGCATGTTAGTATTATAAATATCCAGTAGTGATGGTTCAACAGGAGGAGATTTTTCAGGATTTTTGGGGGTGTTTTTAGTTTTGGTTCTGGCATGTTTGAAAAATAGTTCTGGCATGTTTGAAAATGAAAAGGAGTGGTTTTCAATATTGTGTAGAGGACGAGTAGAGAAGTGTGTTTTTAAAGAAGTGGAGAGAAGAAGTGAAGTGATGGTTGAGAGGTTTGATGGAGGAAGAACAGAAAAGCAGTGTTGGAAAAGATGAATTTGTGCAGAGTAGATATGATGATTAGTGTTGGAAATGATGAGTGCAATTGATGTCTGATTTTGATGGGTGAAGGAAACGAAAAGACCAGACAGAAAAGAGGTGATAGGGGCGAGATTAAAGAGAGAGGTAATATCTTTGCAAATCTTTAGGGAAAAGTAAAATAAGTAAAAATTGTTCCAAATTATATGTCATTTTACGGTACTAATGCAACATTAATGTTACTTTTTTTATGATAACTTTAATTATTTATTACTCTCTTCTTTCAATTCTTTCATTTATCTTTTCAATGTTATTTATTTATTAAGGATAATTTTGTAAAACAACTTATAACATCTCTTTTCCACACAATATTGATTGCATTTCTTAATATGTGTGAAATGCTAAAACGTCATACAATTTGGGACGTAGGAAGTAATTAAAAGGATCTTCAAGTCAAATTAATTAACAAAAATTAAAAGGATGGAAATGATGGGACATAGAGGGCGTTAATCAAACATATTGATGAGAAATTTACAAAGTTAGGTGCATTTCTTTTATGTTATATTAGCAGATTTTTGAAAATAAAATGATAGAAATTTATATGTTTATGTTTAATCCCTAAAAAAAATGTTTGTTACAAATTTACGAAATTTTATTTTTTATATAAAATATTTATGGAAATAGAAAAATATTTTTTTAAAAAAAAAGAGGTGAAATAAAGCTCGCATGACAATGAGAATAAATTTATGTGTTTTTATTCAAAAAAAAGAATAAATTTATGTGTAAAATGTTTATCTTAGTGTCATAATCAAACATTTTTTTCTTAAATACCTTGAAATAAAATTCACATATTTATATTCCAATGAATGTTATTTCTATGAATAAATGTAACAAACTTAAAACAAACACCCAAAATTAAATGGGCAAAAGAACGAGAAACACTTGCTTGGTCATAAACATAAATAGAACTCATTTAGGCACACACATAAAAATGAAAAGTATGAAAGAGAAAAAAAAATATTTTTTTTTAAAATAATTAAATGATAGATATTTTAATGAGTATGTGTCTAAAATGATTTTTTAAATAACTAAATGATAGATATTTCTCCAAAAGAACAGGAGTGAAAAATGGAGTACCAACTTTTTATACTATATAATACTCTCTTTGTTAAAAAATAATTAGTCTATTTAATTATTTCGCAGATATTAAAAAAAGCGTATAAAAGAAAAGGAGAGAATAATAATTTTACACATTCACCCTCATCATGTATAAGTCTATTTATTAGTACTATAAATGTAAAAGTAAAATAACTTGAATTGTAACCGATGAAAGTAACTAGTGTAGGAGGATTGAAAATTGAACAGGTTGATTATTTTGCGACAAATTTCTTATGCAAATAGGTCAATTATTTTAGCACGAGAGTAATATATTTTGAGACCCATGTTCTGCATGGAGAAATTTTTGTTGATATTTTTATATTTTATTTTGAAAGAATATATTTTTTAATTATGTTAATGGAATTTGTTACAAAAATAAATAAGTAGAAAACATGTCAAAATGTATGTACACTCTTTGTATAAAGGGAATGCGTGATGTCAGCGTTCTTTTTAAATTTATTGGTGCACTTAATAATTATTACTTTTTATGAAGAAAAAAATTAGGCAAGTTGAGTTTCGGGGCTCAATAGGTTCTGGGTATGTCTCAAGGCTCAACAAACGTTAGTGGTGTGGGTGAGTAAACTCGTTGTTAAGTGTGCCAACAATCATTGACTATTTTTTATGAGTTATTCCTTTTTTTTTCAACAATTATTTAGGGTTGTTGCCATTTGATTCACATGAGACTGTGTGGATTTAAAGGAGTCGTTAATGTTTGATGTCGTTGTTGTAGGAAGTTGATGGTACGTGATTCGATTTCGTGTTGACGATCGATTCATTCACCAAATTATCGACATGCTTGGTACTCACAAACGTTTATCGTTAATGGTGTTCTTTTGTTAGAATTGTTTAGGGTTAGATCAATTGTGTTATGCTTTTTTTATGCATTACCCATTAGGGTTTATTCACATGGATTGACTGGTCAGGTTTTATATCCCCCTAATTTTTATGTAATTTTCCCCATTTTTTAATAATGTACATGAGCAATTAGCAAAAGATTAGAGTATCCAACTTAGTTGGGACACTATTCTTTTTTATGTCATTTTGTTCTTGACGTATAAAAAAAACTATTCTTTTTATATGGTAGTGCTATAGAAAATCTCTAGATTGATTAATATTATTGAATTGGACTATATTTAAACTGATTTTTTTTATAAAAAAAATATATAAACATGCTTGATCAAAATTAGAAATAGAAGATCTTCAATCCAAAAATAAATGTGATATACATGGGCATTTATAACTAACTAAAATAAGGGCGAACCTATTGTGAGTAGGGGTGTTCGCGGTGCGGTTTGATTCGGTTTTGAGCATAAAAGTCATCCAAACTGCGAGATAAAAAAACTTGCGGTTTGGTTTGGTTCGGTTGATTTTTAAAAAGTCATCCAAACCAAACCAAACTAATGCGGCTTGGATTGGTTCGGTTGGTGCGGTTTATCGCAAGATAAAAAAATAATACAGTAACTCTAATATTGCCAACTTGTTACTAACCAGATTAAAACCAAACAAAACTTATATCAAAATAGGTAAAATTAACAAGAAACATAACCATGAAACAAATTATTGGGAAGAAAAGAAAACAAATTCATCACTGGAAATGAATTGAAGGAAATGGAAAGGAATTAGAATCGAATCTGATGGTGCAACAATGGAAAAATCGAATTAAAAGAGGTTACTCTTGGGCTATGTAATTGGGCTAGTACAAGTTTAAGTAATATTGATTATACTTGCGGTTTGGTTTGGTTTCGTTCGGTTGCTGAGATGCAAACTGCAAACCAAACTGAATTGCACGGTTCAATGCAAAAGTCATCTGAATTCATCTTAACCAAGTGCGATTTTTTGCGGCTTAGGTTTGGATTGGTTTGGTTTGGTTTGCGGCTTTTCTATTGGGTTGGTTTGGTTTTGAACACTCCTAATTGTAAGTATAGCCGTCAAAATGAGCTAGTATGTATGGACAGACCCGAAAAACCGATAAAACATAGGGCTTGAGATCCAAAATTCATGCCCAAATTTGAACCGAGCTTTTTAGCCCGACCTTATAAAACATGTATCTGTACCGGGCTAGCCCAGTTGAGCTTTGAGATACCCTCATGACCGCATAACAGTTTTATATTAATTAGAAGACTATTACTTTTCCCACCCTATTCATTTCCTCGCGCAACCTATTTTTTTTCCATAAATACTCCTAGTCCAGATTACATAATTCGAACTCCTTTCGGATAATGAAATCCGGACAAATTCGTGGATTTTGGAACTTAAACCTACCTGATGGATATTCATGCTAATGTGCAATGGATGGATTCAGATTATACAATCCAGAAAGTTTTTACACTTTCTGGATTATGTAATCCGAAATGTGTCAATCACCCCGTAGAAAGTCAACATTTGAGGTGAAAAACGATGTTTCCAGATTACATAATCCGAAAAGTGTAAAGCTTGTCTGGATTATGGAATCGGAACTGCATTAGCACAGAGGCAGAAGCCATCTGTTTTGACTGAGCCTCTGTTTTAGAGCATTTAGTTAACTGTTTTAGCCTTTGACTATTTGTTCAAACAGAAAATTCAATTTATAACATAACAATTAACAACATAATATAATTTTCAAACATTCAAACATTAATAAAAACATAAAAATTAAAATTATCCAAGTGTTACATAACTAAAAATCATCCAAAATATTCAAACATAACATAACATGATTAAAAATTACAATCAACCCCTTATCGCTACACCCATACCACCCCTGCCACCGCTGGAACCCCCGGCACCCCTGTCACCCTCAGTAGTTCCGTTGTGGCGGTAATGCAGCATTGGATCACCCTCAGTGGGATTTTGGGCCTTTCTTTCACATGGACTTGCCTGACTTCGGATCCCGAATTGAGTTCGGGTCTAATCGGATTGAGCATTAGCTCAGCTTGGAACAGGTCTCATTCGACATTGGTTAGGGATTTCATCGGTGTATTCCCTTAAGTTATTTGATCATGTTTTGCACTTTAGTTCGTTGGGTGGTTTTTTCAGAAGAATTAAAGTCAACTATGCATGTTGTTTCGTTGGCCGATGTTTGGGTTATATGGAGAGAAATAAATTCATGTTGTTTTCGGCAAAAAGAAGCGACATTGGCTAAAATGCTTGATATGATTACTATTATTCTTTTATGGATGAAAGCAAAACATCCAGGTTTAGTTTGCCATATTAATCACCTCTGGGTTAATCATGTCTTGTATTTGGGTTAACTTGTTGGTGTTCGATTTCGGTTCGTGGTATTGTAACATACTTGTTGTTTTCTGTGTTTTCGTCATGCATGTCTTGTGATGGGGAAAACCTTTTGTTTGATTTATAATTTCATTTTGTCTTGTTCAAAAGAAAAAAATTAAAATGTTCGAGGTAAATTTAGAAGTTAATAAATTAAAATTTGTCGGGTTAAGAATACTAGTTGTCAAATAGTGTAAGATATTTCGTAGCATTATCATATAAAAACGATTAGAAATTGTCCCCTTTTATAATATATATATATAAACAATTTTTTTAAATTTTTGATGGGTGGTATGAATATTTGAAAAATGCAGTTTTTCTTAAGGAAAAAAATGTAGTTGAATGATTTAAATAATTGAAAAGTGTAAACTAATATAATATATTTGATACGATGTATTTATACCACTCAATTTAATGGTATAAATGTGGGTGCTCTGAGGATTCTTCAAACGAAAATAAAAAATTTGTAACAATGAAAATATGATACGATAAAATTAACATTTTTACCTAAATCATAAACTCATCCAATTCTATCACTTCCCTATTATTTTCTGTCATGAATTTGATAAGTAAAAGGTAATGATTCTTGTTTGCTGGGGCTTCTTATTCTCTATATCTTTCTATTTCCCTTTTCTTTATATACTACCTTAAGAATAAACTCTCCTAGCTTGGTATAAGAAGAAGATGTCCCATCTTGTAGTCATCGAATATAGTTCTTTAGGATTACAAATTCTCGAGTTATTATTGTCTATTATGTTTTTAATGGATATATATTTATTATAAGTTGTAGCATCTTTGTCTAATAAGTATGATAGTAACGGGGAAGAAGAAGAGAGGATTTTAGTGCTTCTTTAGGTAGTTGGTACTTGGTAGTCTTCTGATTAATTTTTCTCACTTCTAGTATAGGTATAACATTTTTGTCACGCTTAGATGCAAATGAACCAACTGCCGCCAATTCTTTTTTTTTTTGGTAGATAGACAAAATGGCAAAGCCATTATAAACTCACACAAACAAGTGGAGGTACCGGGGTTTGAACTCCGGTCATGGCATTCGGCCTAACAATTTCGGCATTTTTCCATTTGAACCAGGACTCGTGGATACTGCCGCGGATTCTATGTTTACGCATTCGGAACATTGATGACCGAAAATACTTGCATGAGAGCTGAAAGGCATCAAAATATACAAGATTTTATTTTTACTCTGACTTAAAATACCGAGCTTGATTTTAGAGCATTTGATTGATCAAACAACCACAAATGTATCAAATGTGTGAATGTAAAAAATACTTAAATGTAAAAAAGTCGGGTTCCTTTATATTTTAGAAGAATATTTTCTTTCGGTATGATATTTTAGGATAACATTAAAAGAGAAAAATGTGACATATAGATTAGATTTTATTTTCGGTACAAGAAAAATAGGAATAAAATAGAGAAGAAAAACTTCATGGGTTCCGATCTAAGTGGAAAAGGGATTTGAACTCTTTAAAATATAGTTAGGAGTTTGATTTCTGCATCTGACGTTGCGTGCGTATAAAAAAAATCAGTTGGGCAATGAAAACTTACCTTATGTGCCTCACATATTTTTGACAGAGATTAGTCCCTTTTATACAACGGTGAAAATTTCGTACAAATTTCATGGTAAAAAAAGTCTCATCAGCATCTCTTTCACTAATTTTCTCTTTCACATTCCTGTTCTACCACCAATTACATTCCAGCAATATCACACTATATTGAAACTTGAAACCTAGCTACTTGAAAGTAAACAATGAGAGACTAGCTACTTACAAAACTTTCATTCATTACCTTCTTGAACTTTTAATTTTTCCTTTAAAAAAAACTTTTAATTTTCTTTTTGTAACAATTTCTTTACTTTTTTTTAAAACTCGGTATCCGATTTAAATACCGACTAATTCGAGGGGACCAATCCCACCTCCCACTTGCGGGGCCCCATTCTATACCAGAGCAAAGCTCTGTATGGACTTGCCCACCGAAATTGGCACCAGAGGGAATCGAACCTGAGACCTTGAGAGGAGCACACTCCAAGATCCCAAGTCAACCACTAGACCAACCCCAAATGGGTTGACAATTTATTTACTTAACTTGCCTAATGCGAATATTTTCTTTTTGGATAGTTCTAGAGCTAGCACAAATTTTAATTATTCGTTTATCTATTAAATTTGATATATTAGTTTTAAATAATCGAACAAAGCTAAATTTTGCAGGCTACGTCGTTTCGGCCGATAGAAGTAGTGTCTGCTTATAAATATTGGATGACAAATGTTAACTTGTGCCCTCAAGGACACATGTTAAGGAACTCATTATAGAAATATACGCATTAAAAGTCATACCTTCAACTTCTTAAAAATTAAAATGTTATGTTTTCAAATGCAAAGTTGCTTTTTTTGGGTTCCTTATCATGTGTCCTTAGGACACAAGTTAACATAACCCTTAATTTTATAGCCGAATGAAAGAGTTCATTCTTCAGCATAATCACATGATTAAAAGAGAATCGTTATTGAAAGTTATTAGTTAATATCTCATAACTTTCAACTTCAACAAAAACAACACGTCTTTCTCTTGTGTTAATAGTAAAGGAGGGTCAAGCATAAGATCTTTTGCAAGTAGGGGTGGGAATGAGCCAGGCTGTGCCGGTCTTTGCTTAAATAGGCTAGGCCTAGTTGAAAAAACTGAGGCCCAAGCCTTGGTCTTTTACCTGTCAAAGGCTTTATTTTAAGCCTGACCTGACCTTTTTAAAAGTCTGACCTGACCTATTATCATGTTTAAAAGCCTAGTTTGTGTTACAAATTTCAAACAAAGTTTGTTCATCGATTTTTTCCCTTTCAATTAATGCAACATACTTAATACAGAGATAAACATTAATTAGATACAAATTAAACTAATAAAATACAATTGTAAAATTTATAGATGGATGGATAGAAACTCAAGAATAATCATGTCTGATAATAATAAGGACTTCAAACTTAATCTAATAACCAGATTTGAGCTTAGGCATATCAGTAGCAAGCCTTAGAATTGTGTTGGGAAATACCATGAGTTGTGTTGTATCCCAAATACAAAAAAAAAAAAAAAACTGATATAATAGTAATTGTGGAATGAGAATTTGAAGGATAGATAATTCTTTTTGATATATATATATATAAATATAAATAATAAATATGGTAAAATATAATATACTTATATACGGGCCAGCCTTATAGGCTTGAGACTTTTTTATAAGCCTAAGCCCGACCTATTTAAATTCATAGGCTTTTTAAAAAGCTCAAGCTTGATCCATTTATTAAACGAGTTAGGCCGAGCTGAGCTTTTAGTAGGCCGAGCCATAGACCCCTGACGGACGGCCTGGGCTATTCCCACCCCTATTTGCAAGTCATCGAGTGGGTGGTAGAGCTAGGTTTGAATATTATTAATCAAGAAATTATTCCTAAAAAAAAATCAAATATTTTTCAAGACAATTGATAGAAGTTTGGCAAGTGTACCAAAAACTATCGAAGTAATAAAATAAGTTTGTATCCACGAGGACTGTGTTAATCTCAATTTAGCAATAAAGTAAATGTTTAGGATGTATAAATTATTTTGTTTAGATTTGATTTGATTGCATAAAATTAAATAGCATAAAATAAAGATTCGGTAATAAAATATAGATTTGGTTAGAAAATACGAAGAGAGATGAGATCAGGTCTTTCGAATCATCTATGTTCCCCTAATTGGTATATTGTACCTATTCTTATGAATGATATTCTAGTTCCACGATAGTTAACAAAATAGTCATAATCAATCGTTTGAGTTAGGACCCTCTTCTCAAACTACAACCCCTAATTCCTTAGGTGGTCTAATAATCTTTGAAGGTTTAAGCATGTTAACCTAATATCACTAACAAACGATTATCCATTCCTAGACTAACTGTTTATTAGAACAATTCAATTCTGTCTAAGTAAAAAGCTATGGTCAGTAGTCATTCATTCTCACTAAATCATGTTTATATTTGATCAGGATATAAAAAACATTAAGAACAATTGAATTGAATAAAAACTAAATTGTCATTCACAATAAATAGTTTCACAACAACATGGTTCAATTAGGGTTACAAAGAATCATCTCAGACCTAATCTCTAAGAGATTTACCTACTCATAATTGAGTTTACAAATAGCATAATCAATAATGGAATCAAAACATACATGAACTAATAAAAGGTTGAAGAAATCGCCCTCCTAGCCATCTTTAGGTCTCAAAATCGCACTTTGCTCTCTCCAATTTGTAACCCTTGTTTCTGGAACTGGCTTCAGCTTAAATAGGAAATATTTTCTGCACCAAAAATCGTGTCCCGCCTATAAAAATCGTGTCACGCCATCAGAAATCGTGTCACGATTTCCGTGGCAGAACCAAACCTTCATTCTGGACCAAAAATTGTGCTACACCTCTGAAAATCGTGACACGATTGCCTATTTTCAGCACTTCCAGAATTTATGCTTTTCACACCCTTATGCTGTCTAAAATTGCTACAGACTCAATAAAAACATCAACACAATTGTTTCTTGAAAATCTTCTATTTTTCTTGCTTTCCTTATTGTTTAAGCTTGCTTGGGAACTCAAAACATCATGAAAATGACACTAAAAATAACGTAATGACTACTGTCATAAAAAATAAATACACAGATTTTGATATAATCTTATTCTTATCACTTTAGATGCTTAGAAAGTGTCCAGAGGACATCCGTTAACTTTTTCTTTGATTTCATTACTACCATTGATGTTGCTCATGAATTAACTATAGAGGTTGCATTTATGACTAATCCTCAAATCCTAAAATTGATGCCAAATTATATTATTGATGATATTGTTAATGATATAAGATAAGTTTGTTTATGTAAAAATAAAATAAAAAAATTGTCCCAATAAATGAAAGAGTTTAATTTTGGTGGGTGGACAATCCAAAACAGTTTTGCACACATGACCAATCAAAACATTCTGAATTGCCACGTTTGACCCACATAAATTAAAATCATTAATCGATGTTGCAATTCAAAATGTTTTAATTGGTTGTATGTGCTAAACTATTTTGGACCGTCAACCCACCACTATTAAACTCTAAACGAAAGAGTTTCCCATTGTTCATTAACAAAAGAAATTAAGAATACTGGTGGAGAATAAGTTATTTATTTTTAGGGATGGCAAAATTGGTTGGACCCGCCGGGTTGGTCCGTTTAATCCGTCATTTTTGACGGGATGGGTTGAGGTTTTGAACCCGCCACAAGTAGGGTGCCCGCTCCCTAAAAAGAGGGGCGGTGGCGGGGCGGTTGGCCCGTTGGGTTGATATGTTAAAAATAAACTTTTTTTTTCCACTTATTTTATTTATAATTCACAATCAATTTTCACCTCCATATATTGGGGGAAAAATCAATTAATTTAATCACTTTTGTTTTATGATTTTAGCCTTATATTTTTAACAATTAGTTAATTTATAACTCATGGAGTTTTTATTTTCATTGTCTTATTGATTTATTATAGAATTTTAGAAGATGTAATTTATATGTTTAAATAATTATTTTCATATTTTTAGTAGAGTCATTAGTTATATATTTAGATTTTTTTAAATTAGTCCTCGTGAGATTAATTCAGTTAGTAAGGACAATGCATAATATATGTAAGGTCCGGGGTTCGAAACCCCGACCACTACCAAAAATAAAAAAGATTTTTTAAATTAGATTTAAATTTATATATTTTTACATTGTTTAAGTGAAGATTTTAATTAATAATTTAGAAAAAAACATTGGCGGGCAAACCTGCCAACCCGCCGGTCCCCTATAAAACGGGATAAGGTGAGATTTTCAACCCTATTTCTCTAGTTGGCCTACCCCGCTCCGCCCTTTTTTCGACCGGTTATTGGCGGAGCGGGGCGGGTTGGCCCTTTTTGCCATCCCAATTTATTTTGTTTAGAAAGAAAAACAAACTATGTTGTCATCATACTCAAAATATAATTTGCAATTATTGTAATAGTTGGATGGATCGAAATCAAATCAAATCAAATTGGTTATGAAGTTGATTTGCTAGCTATTAAATTTAGAGTTTTTTCTTTTAAGAAAATTTGAATTTTACGAATTATAAATAGTGTTAAATTTTTTATTGACTTTGGATACAGCACTTACTATAAAGGATACTTTGACAAAAATGGGAGATTGGGATTTTAACACTTTATCGCCACTCATCTTCCTCATAACACCATAAACCAGTTGGTGGCTATCTTGAATCAGAATGATATACTCCATCCGTTACCAAAAGGGGGAAGAAAATGAATGTAATATATTTTGTTTTGGTTAGATTTTTTTTTTTGTTTTGGTTAGAAATTTTGTTCTTAAAATGAGAGTGAAATACATGGATATTTTTATGTGTTAACATTTTTGTGTCTTTGAAAGAGGATGAAGATCCTTCCAAAATAAAAAGAGGATGAAGAAATTATAGGTAATAACAATTTTTTTTTTGAATTCGACACTAAGCTTCTTTCTGATTAATCAGAGATCTAAGTTTAAATTCAACACTGAAAATGCAAAAACGTTAAACCTTTTGAGGATAAATTTTTACTCTCATTGTAAACTATCCGACTTAAGAGATTAATCTTTAAAATTTCGCACAAAAATACAAATTTAGACAAAAATATTTGAATTTTTAAAAGATTATCACATCACGTTATATTTCAAATGAAAGTTTTGCCGCCTTTATGTTATACTCATGTTTGTTTATTTATGCAAAAACGTAAAATATTAATATTATTAATAAGTTATAAACAAAATACTATCAATCATTAATATAAATAAATGAAGATACCTCTTTGAACAATTAAAAATATAACAACTTTTTTGAATTATTTTAATCCACTATAATATGTTCTTTCCCAAAGGGCAAAAACAAAATTGAAAAAAAACAAACGTAGGTTAACAAGCAGGTCACACCGGTGAACAAAATGAAAGAAAAAATAAAACTTATTTTGATAATTTTTTATTATTATCTATTAATATTGTTTGAGACTGTGACAAGGTCCAATCTCTTGACGGGCTAAGTCATTTCAAGTTATTAACCGAAGTGTAGGCTATCACATGAGCACGGTCTAGAAAACTACTAATTGCCAGTTTGGTTTAGTGTTCTATGGCCTAAACGTGCGTCTCAAAGACCACTAGCCGTGAAAAAGCAGAAGCTGAAAAACATAGCATCCATGGTAACGTGGTTTTCTACAATTATTTTGCTTAAGACGACGCCATACCAAACCCTATAAATCAAGATTCATGATCACCTAATAGACTTTAACCATCTAAAATTGATATAATGCTCATCTGCATACAACCGACTAAAGAGAAAGTTGTCATAGTTAGGGTTTTGGTTCTTGAAACCCTACTACAACCACTATAAAAACTTACTCATAGTCTCTATAATAAAGATAAAGATATGCACTTTCTAAACCTAAAAACCTCACATAATTATTCTCTCAAGGGATAAATATCTCACATGATTGAGTAATGTATTAAAAGAGTTAAGAAGTTAAAAATGCGAGATTCAAATCTTAAGAGAAAAGATTTACGTAACAATTAATATTATAACATTTAGCTTAACAAACAATATTGGTATTATCGATTAAGCTTAACTTATCGTTGGAATAATCAAAATTAATATCCTCTAATTAAAAAGTGACTGAATGATATTGTTATGTTCTGAAATAGAAGTACACTGTCAGTTGAAACCGAATCCCCAACCTCCCTATGCGCACTACGCACCACACTTCGTTTTCAAACTAACATTCGAAAACCAAAAAAAGAATCAAATATATAAATAAATAAAAAATAAAAAAAATTCAAATTTCAATTTTCCTCTCTGTTTTATCGTATCGTTCTCTTCTTTCTCTCTCTTCATTTTCGTAGCTAAACTCCAGCTTGTACCAAGGGTCCACCATGGTGTAGAGTTTCTCGATCTCACCTTCACAATTTCTCAACGCTTTTTCAACGCTGCGAAGAAAAGTTTCTGTTTTCATTCTGATTCTTCAAGACCATTTTTTAGGGTTTTTGATTACGACGTCGTTTCACGATGCCGGGACGACGGTCTAAGTCGGAGAAGAAAGACACCGCCGGCGACGGCGACGGCGAGAAACAGCTCCGGCGAGACCCGTATGAAGTCCTTGGCGTTTCCAGGAACTCTACCGATCAAGAAATTAAATCTGCTTATCGGAAATTGGCTCTTAAGTATGTTTCTTTCATTTTTGTTTTTGAAATTTTTAAATTTGAATTTTTTTGAGGGTTTTTATGATGGGTTTTGTTGTTAATTAATGGGTTGTTTATAAAGATTTGATTTTGATTAAGTTTGTTATGGTTAATGTTGATTTTGGTTGGTGGAAGTGGAAGAGACATGGTAGTAATTAGGAAATTAATGTTGGTTTTCATTTTGAAATTGGTTTTTTACTGTATGATGAATAATGAAGATAGTGTGTAGTTTTAGTTTTGCTTTTGAGAATATTTGTGTGTTTGAAAGTTGTTTTTGTTCTTCTTTTAAGTTATGATCATGCTATAACATGAGTGTATTTGTTTCTAATTTTTTCAGAGAGAGATATAGGCCCTGTTTGGATAAGTAGCTTATTTGCTGCTTTTAGCTTGATAAGCGCTTATGTATAAGCTATTTCTATAGGAAAAGATTAAAGAAAGTTAAATTATTTTTTGTATAGGCTATTAGTTGTCTTCTTAAGATATCTTGGAGAAGTTATGAAAATAAGCTGAAAAATAGTTAATGAACAATGTTGGTAGATAAGCTGTTATCATAAGTTTTTCCAAACAGTTACAAAATTTATGATAGTAGATAAGCTCAAATTAGCTGATCCAAACAGGACCGGATGTGAGAGAGTATGAACACACTATTGCAGCCACATTGTCAAGACGTATGAAGTACAAACACAGGACATTATACTAATATATACTAATATGGACACATAAACACAGATAATAATTTAAGAAAATAGAAGTGATTGAATATCTGTGTTGGTGTCATGTCGGTGTTGAACATTGAGACGTGTCAGACATAAGCCACACCTTCAATATGAAGTGTCAGCTGGTGCTAAAAAGGTTAAGACTAGTATTTCAACACAGAGATGCATGGTCCCTTGCAGATATTTTCTTTCATTCATTTATTCTAGGGGAATTTATGATTTTTGAGGGCGTTCTTCCATTTTTATGATTTTTGAGGGTGTTCTTCCATTTTTATGATTTTCTCCACTTTATTATCAGTTGGTAGGTTTTCTGAGATTCTAGAGCCAGAATTAATCTGGGATTTGGCAAGCTAGATGGATTCCAATTTGCTCTCTCTTTTAATACAATACTATTCATGAAAGCAAGCTTGCATACTACTGTATTGTAGCTAGGCGTTGACTGAAGTTTTAAATGCTTGATATTATAGTGGATCTAAATTTGATAAGGTTAATGCTAATTAGTATTGAATGATATCTGTCTGATCTGGTGGTCTTTGAATATAAAATTCTAGTGTATTTTTGGAAGAAGATCAGTTGATGGTCTTTTTTGGGTCCTAGAATCACAAAGTAAGACGATATGCAATGCATGTCAAATTAATCTGGAGAAAGAAAGAAGAAGAGGCTGTGAATGTAAAATAAGATGGGTATTATGTCGACTTAATGGAGTTTTAATGAATATACAACCAAATAAGTATACAATAAACATTAATGACTTAATGGAGTTTTACTATATAAGTTGACACACTTCCATTCCTGGTGCACTTGGGTTCTTCCTGTCACCTTTTGATCTGAACAGGGTTGGTTATTTTGTTAAGCAGCTAACTATGTTCTGTTTCAGGTTTCATCCTGACAAGAATGCTAATGATCCCAAAGCAGCTGATTTGTTCAAAGAGGCTACCTTTTCTTATAATCTCTTGTCGGATCCTGACAAACGGCGCCAGTATGACTCATATGGCTTTGAGGTAATATAAGTTAATGTTTTGAACCGTTAAGACTTTTGGAGGGTCATCAATCCTACAGGTTTACGTTTTTTATTGCTTTTTGAAGATTCCAAATTCGCAATGTTTTCTATTCTTAAAAAAAATGCAACATGTTCTTGAACCTATTCAAATGGATCATTAGTGGTGAAAAGTTTCATGCTTGCCTGTAGGCCGTAGAATCAGATAGCCAAGAGTTAGAATTGGATCTTTCAAGTTTGGGTGCGGTCAACACAATGTTTGCTGCACTTTTTAGGTAAGAGGCTTAATTTGCTTCTCTTCCCATTTACACCTTCACCCTTTTTATTGGGTAGAGAATTTATTTTCTTTGTAATCCATCCCTGCTTTGGTTTTCCACTTCTTGTATCATAAACTTTCTCCACACATGACAGCAAACTTGGTGTACCAATTAAGACAACTGTATCTGCGACTGTTTTGGAAGAGGCACTCAATGGTTCAGTTACAATTCGTCCACTTCCATTGGGACAATTCGTATCTAAAAGGGTTAGTACTTTATTCCGATTGATTGATCTCTTTACAGTCATTATATTTTTTATTTATGCTTTGGTGCTTTCATCTCACAGGTTGAGAAGCAATGTGCACATTTCTATTCAGTTACAATAACAGAAGAGGAAGCAAGAGCTGGATTTGTTTGTCGAGTGCAATCATCAGACAAAAGCAAATTCAAGGTTCAAATTTAATTTTCTGTCATTGATATCAATAAAAATTGCATGCTATTTATGCTCAACCTGCTGATCTCAAGAAATGTGCACCTTATTTTGTTCTTGCTTTATGAAGAATGGCTTTTTTTGCAATTGTTTTTAAAATATATGATCTCACTGAATCCCAATTTTAAAAGTACTTTGAATTACCGGAGTATCCATCATGTTATTGATCTCCTTTGTTAGAGATCAGCAGAGGGTAGTATTTTTCATTCCATGCTGTATATTATATGGTTGCTGATGAATCCTTCATGTGAGCTCCCTATTTCGTGATAAAACAATTTAATATGTCCTGGATTTGTTTGAAAGTTTGAACAATTAGGAAGACTATGTCCAGCAATCATTAATATTTTAGATTTATAAATGATATTTTTTAATGGTGTTGAATAATTATCTTTCCACAGTTATTATTTTTCGACCAGGAAGAAAATGGTGGCTTAAGTCTTGCTCTCCAGGTATACAACATTTTCTCCTGTTTGTGCGAACATAATGTGTTTTTTCTTCTCCTAAGTCTTGAATGTTAGTGGCTCTCTTGTATTTATTTAATTAATTTAATTAATGCATACATTACTTTTGCGTCTTCTTACTTCTAAACATTCTCTGACATCAATAATTACTGATGCAGGAAGACAGCACAAAAAATGGGAAGGTTACCTCTGCTGGAATGTATTTTCTTGGTTTTCCTGTTTATCGACTGGATCAAACAATGAACTCCGTGAGTTGCTATCACAAATGGATGTTTTTCACTTCAAATTTGTCCGTCATATCAAATTTTAAATATGGTTCAATTATTTTTCTACAGATAGCTGCTTCTAAAGATCCAGATACATCGTTTTTCAAAAAGCTTGATGGGTTCCAGCCCTGTGAATTAACTGAGTTGAAGGCTGGTACCCATATATTTGCAGTTTATGGTAACACACTTTTATGCTCAGTGATGCTTGTTATGTTTCTTGACCATAATTTATCTCTATAGGAACTGACTATTACATGTTGTTAAATTTCCTCTAGGTGACAACTTTTTCAAAAGTGCAAACTATACAATAGAATTCCTGTGTGCTGCACCTTTTAGCGAAGAAAAAGAAAATTTAAGAAATGTAGAAACTCAAATTTTGTCGAAAAGAGCCGAAATATCAAAGTTTGAATCAGAATATCGAGAGGTATGGACTTTGAAACTAGCATTGTATTCCATATGTATTTAATCTTATCATTTCATTGAATCTCATGCTGGAGTTTTTTTTGTAGGTTCTGGCACAATTCACAGAGATGACAAGCAGATATGCACATGAAATGCAAACAGTGAGTTTTTCTACTCCAATGGTTTCTTTGTATCCCCTTTAATAAAAACTCATCATATGGAAGAAACTAATGTTGAACTATTTATTGATTCTATTTGCAGATTGACGAGCTATTGAAACAAAGAAATGAAATACATGCCTCGTACACAGTTGTTCCTTTAAAGCGGAGCAATAGCAGCAAAAGCAGAACTAAAACATCTTTGAAGGAATCAAAAGAAGATGGCGAAACGAGAGAAAAGAGGAATACAAGAGAACGACCGAGGAAGAAGAAATGGTATAACCTTCACTTAAGAGTTGATAAGAGAAAGGCTTGCTAAGGCGAGAATTGGAGAATTAAGAAGTTCTTCGGTTGTCACTCATGTACTATTAAGTAAACATTATTTTATAGTTGCTTGTCAACTATGAAGGCCACGATCAAACTCTATAAACAGTTGATCTACACACTCTTGATTATTTAGCTCTTGTACAAGCTAAGAGGAAGGTTTTGGCACAAAGCAACAAAACAACCAAATGTAGTTGGAAGGTTTTATTTATGTTGGCCATTCGAGGATGGCAACGACTCACAGCTCTCATTGTTTTTGTATAATCCCTTTCCTCTATTTCCTTTTATTGTTTCTAACTAAGTAGCTATCATCTTCAGAATTTGTACCTGTAAATTGTTTGATTTATTGATGAAGAATGATAAATTCTCTAAGTGGGTTGTAATTTTGTTTAGAAGTATTGTCAAAAGCATTGGAAGGTAGGGTCTCTTAATTTCATGTTCAAATACTACTAAATAATAATATCAAATGTTGGGGTTGGACTAAATATATCCCTTGCAGTCTTGCAATATATATACTTGATCTCTCTTGGTATGTTGTATGTATTATTTTAACCCCTGTACGGTGAGGAAAGTTACACAAATATGAAACTTTATTATGTGCATATATACATTTAGTTTGCTGAGGATAGTTATTATTTTGACAAGAAAATTTGTTTTACACCATATTTATATTTTAATTCGGTTGTCAATTTAATAATTTTTTCTCTTTTTAATCAAAACTAACACTAGATGTATTTTTATACGGTGTCTCAAGTTGTCACATTTTAGTTGAATGTCCATGTCTTAAGGTTCAAATCATAAATTCTAAGACTTTGAAATATCCATACCCTTTTTTCTTTGCATTGAAATTTCAGACTTTAATTATTTATTGGAAATTTGAATTGATCAACAATTTAGTTATTAACTAATTGTCTAGGCTTGATACAATATGGATGCTGCAAACCGATAAGGATAAGATTGTATAAAGAAGCAAATTTTTTACTTTTTTTATACAGAAATTTTACTTAAAAATCAATATTCTCCATTTGGTTATTATAACAAAAAAAAGCAGGCACCGAATATATTTCATCCAAAAATACAGAGAAGTGGTTCCTAATAATACAAAGTTTGACCATATACATAGCATAGGCATAGAATAACAAGAACCAAATATACTATTAAAAAGTCCACAATTCAGAAGAAAACCTAAGAACGAAGTAAAATTCTTGAGAAAATAATCAATCCCATTTATTCCTAATTTGATGTGAGTGTCTGAAATCATAAGTTAACACTAATCTTCTATCCATTCTCTTTAATACAAAACTTTCAACCAACACATAACAACTAAATTTCTTCCATTTGTTTGTTCCATCAAACTCTTCAACTTTTGTTACTCTCACTTGTCTTCCCTTCCCAGGAATCCATCCAAACCTTTCTTGTTCCCATTTCATTCCTTTAACAACTTCCAAACTCAATCCAACACTTTTCTCTTCAACACTCTTAAACCACAAAACTCCATCAACCAATTTATTTTCATCCCAAATAACATCCTTTCCTTCAACCTTAGCATCTTCTGTCTGAATAACGACATCGACTAACACATTATTCTTTTCACTGTTTTCATTTTCTTTTGTAAATATCTTCTCCCATCTTTGCTCGAGCGTTAACTCGTAGAACAATGATATTTCCATTTGTTCCTTTAATGTCATTCCTTCCTTCACAAACATAAAAGGGCAATACCATTTTCCCACAATAACTGATTCAGAACGATCATTGGTCAATGGAAAGTTGAAATCTGGTAGCTTAGAACGCAAGGAATCATTTGAAGCCAAGGCTTCACTCAAATGATAATTTGTAGGAGTGGTAGCAAAAACTGTCCACACTTTTTCCCTTAATAAACCACAAGGAATTCCATCTGAGGCAACCGACTCGGCATGAAAACCAAAACGTTTCTTGTTTATTTCAATTTGTTGATAATGATTGAAGGGCTCCAAGGGACTTGTTTTAATATCATGCCCAAAATGGCAGCATACACTAGTGATCATGTCCTCTTCCTTTGAATTTAAGTTTGCTTGGCTGGAATCAATTCATATTTCAAAATTAACCTTGAATGTAACCGCCAATAATAATTAATCTATTACAATGTTAAGTTGTCAATAACGTGAAAAATATGTCTTTTACATGAGAATGTGAAAATATTTAAGCACACAAAAAGGTTTTAAAAAAATGTATACAGTAGTAAATAATCAATAAGGTAGTTATAATGTTCGATTCTAAGGTTTGAACCTTGAACGTTCTATTTAAAACTTCTTCGTTGTTTTTTAATTCACCAGCTGAGCTACCTACACGGAAATAAAAATATCATTTGATTGAAATAGAAATGTGATTACATACCCTTGATTCTCCCCCTTCCTTCTTATGACATAATAATGGTTCGAGGACAATGGTTGATTCAATACCGGAAGGAACATGACATTCTCTCTTTTGTATCTACCTTCAAAATCACTGATGGTTAAATGTTTGTTCTGAGGGAGAGGAAGATTCCCAATACCAATATCCTTCCACAAACCAAAGAAAGAGTAAGTTTGAGCTTCTTCATCCAATATTACAAGATAACCGGAATTTGGACCTGATGGTGGTTGATCTGAAAGAGCACTAGGGTTCCTTTTGTACATGGAAAGAAGTCTTGCTGCATACATTATCACTAGTGATTATTAGACTATGTATGATCTTTCTGTTGTAATTCCTTTATTACCATTGTTTCTATATACTATATATTTGGATGAAGTTTTATGGACATGATTATTTTATAAGCATTTTTAATTCAATAGTTGAATATTTACAAGAAGTTATTGAATGCTACCATTTTAATAGATTTTCTGTCATTTTACAAATACAAAGGTTCATGATATATCAAAATCAATTAATTGGATATGCATGCTAATTTTTGTATAGAATATGGTAATTTTTCATTTTAATTGATGTCATATGCCAGGTAGTGACAAATACTAGGTTCATAATAAACCGACTATATTGACAATTGTTCATCTACATAATAATATACAATGTAAATCTATTCTTTGACACATCATTGTAAAGAATAGTACGCCATTATCAATTGACTTGGTCCTTTCTTTAGAAGCCAAGCGTAAAGTAATAAGAGAAAATTCATAGAATTCTTGTGTTGATATGCATATAGTTGGTATATCCGTGCTTAACTGTTGATGTTGATTGAAAATATACACGTTGAAGAAGTATCACATTGCTTAGAACTGTAAAGGAAGAAGTAGCGCAAGACAAAGGAAGGTGGTTCATTCACTTGTTTACTTTCTTACATGGTAAGTATTGTAGGTCACATTGTTATTTCTTGAAGTGCAAGAGAAGAGCGCGATACCTATATATAAGCATTATTTTCTTCGTTACAAGATACACCCGTCAAACATACCTTAAGCTCGTATCTTACTTTTTTTTCTTTTGTCTTATACTATTGTGTTAAAGTGTTTTGAGATTGTAATTAAGTATTTGCTTTAGAGGGTGTGGGTGTACTGGAGCCGGCGGATATTTGAGAGTATTCTATTATCTATATGTCGTAAAAGTTTGCATATAGTCTTATTATCTAGTTGTCATTGTCATTAGACAACGATCATGATTTTCTTTCCGCTTTTGAAGTTTCTCATATGCTCTTGTGTTGTAATGATGTTATGTTATTTTCTCTTTGCAGGTTTTTCCCAACAATAACATACTCTAAAAAATATGTGACATCTGTGGTTAACTTTCTTTCTGACACATAATATTTGCTCCTATACAATTTAAAATACATACTAACTGCAAACCATGTTAGAAAATCTATATAAATCTGAATCCCCTTAATATATTTCAGGTCTAAAGGTTGAGCCTTCCCTCCATCAATCAATAACAGTAGGTTAGCTATGAAGTAGATATATCAAAGCCTTGTTATGGAGAGAAGATATTTGAGTTTGAACTTTGAATTCATATTAGTGTATTGATTCTTTAGTTGTTTTAAGGTGTATGATAATATTTTGATGTAATAGATTCGAGTACCCCTTTATGCCTCCGTCTCTATATAAGCAAAAATTAATCAACAAAGTTTATACATTTGATTCGAAATACGTTATAGAAAAACATATAAAAGATGCGTCTCCATTTATATATTCAAGCTAAAAGAGCCAAAATGTGCTGGCTTTAACATTGACTATTTGCAGCTACATAAATAAATTGTACAGAGTAAAATACAGAATAACAAAGAACAACAAATATAAATTACATAATTCAGAAAAAAACATAGATTAACGTAAAATGTTAGAGAAAATAATCATTCCCATTTGCTCCTAATTTGATGTGAATGTCTGTAATCATAAGTTAGCATCAATTTCCCATCCATTCTCTTTAATAAAAAACTCTCAACTAGCACATAACTACTAAATTTCTTCCACTTATTTGCTCCATCAAACTCCTCAACTTTTGTTACTCTCACTTGTCTTCCATTCCCAGCATTCCATCCAAACCTTCTT
>Ga0315915_1001041_pt1 | contig 32242 bp, 20 predicted proteins | sample MpolbnodulesMG_FD_207738 | JGI IMG/M metagenome (GOLD analysis project Ga0315915, IMG submission 207738) | Medicago polymorpha root nodule microbial communities from Los Angeles, California, United States - branched nodules | ecosystem: Host-associated > Plants > Roots > Nodule | place: USA... | reverse complement strand
TTTTAATTATTCCCTAATTTTTATTATTATAATTTCATTTCTTACTAAAAATGGTAAGATCCCACCTTTGGACAATTTTTCAAAAAAACCATATTAGATTGAGTATTTTATAATGCAAGTATACTACAAATACCTAGTAAAAATAAAAATAAAGTACAACTAATGTATACTCTTACTTTTTAAGGATATAATTAAATGGAGAAAAAAAATCAATTATTTCTTAATTTTCTAAAACAACTAATTAAACCATTGAAACAAAAATAATAACCATTCCAAATTTAAAGATATACACACCATTATATAATACAACTCAAAAGTTAACTACCAATTAATTACTTTTTGATCAAACAATTTTTAGACATTTTTACATTTAACAACTCAATTTTTTTCAAATTTTTATTTAAATTTAAGCTACACCATAATTATAGGAAAATTGAAAACTTACCTATTTTTGTGTAGTTCTATAGCACATTTATATATCATTAACAACATATATTTTTCAATAATAAAAAAAATTAAAAACACATAAATTAAATATTCAAAGTAAAATTTAATTAATTTGGATAAAATAGATATTATAAAACAACATAAATAAAGTCATAAAATTAAAGTAGATATTACAAGATAGTAAATATGGATAGATGGACATGTTCAATCTTTTTGCTAGTGTATATAGTACGACCCTTTTTTTTTTAAGGAATATAGTACGACCTTTTATAATTTTGTAAGCATTGTTAAGTTTGAGAAAGACACACACATGAAAGACTTGTTTTAATATGTAGAGCAAACAGAAAGGAAATATGATTATAATAAAAAATCAAACGTTTTTAATTATATGACGGTTATGAATGATTGACAAATAAAAATTACACTGACAGTGTATATGAACTAAATAAAAAAGGACCTGAATTGATTTTCCGGAGTCATTATTTATGCAACGAGGTTCATTCATAAGCTCCCATGCAAAAATAGTTGGATCATCTTTGTATAATATCCCGTTTATGGTGTTCTTTCTTGTCAGCACGGCCTGCAATCATCAATCCATCCAAAATACTATGTTACCAAAGTTTTGAGTTATATATAAAATCATTAACAATCCATAAATTAAAAGTGTTTTTGAATTATTCACTTACTATTGTAAAAATAAAAAATTGCATCTGTTAAACTTAGTTGTAAAAAAAGCCTCTTATACTAAAACTTGTTTCAGGACCAACTTTTTATTAAAATTATTGGATCGACCAGATAAATGAGAGATAAAAATATATAGAGCTAACTGAAGAAGATATAGAGAAATAATTAAAGAATTATGATACTTTAACATTGTTTTTGTAGAATTGCTTAACAAGAGGGTTAATAAAGAAGTCATCTTCAATTTTGACATTTTGACCACGTTCTCTTGCCCACTGTACATATTTCTTTTTGCCTCCAAAATCATTCCAATTATTCACTAAGCTCAGTATAAGTTTCACTCCATATTTGTTTGCTTCTGATATCACAAAATCCAATCCCTACGTAGACATGCAAGTATTCAACGAAAAATCCAGCAAGTAAAATAGAAAATAATGTAGAAGTATAGTGCAGTAATAACACATTTTTTATATTCTAATATTTTATAACGGGAGAGACACATTTTCATGCAACGTCAAAAAAATACCACCACAAAAGGTTTTAAATTTGTACATATCAAGCATTTACCCATCAAATTAAATATATATTATATTTAGAGAGATTTTTATATAATTTAGATAGTAATCAAGAAAGATTACCTTGAAGACATTTTCATCATAAGAACCAGGAGAGATCTGAAGAGGTTTATAATCTCCATCGTTGAAAGCCCATGTTCTTCCTACATTTAAACCATGTTGAGAAGCTTGTTGAAAAGTGGACGTGACCTTGGCCCTTGTAGATGGGTCAGATGCCATTGTCATCAACCAGTAGGAATTGAATCCATTCAAGTAATATGGCTTCCCATTTAAAATAAAATGAGTGCCTTTTCTTTGAACGAAACCGGCACCAACGTTAACTCTTTGGCTGTTGCCATGTTGAACAATAACCAACGACACTAGGAAATACGTCAATAGTAAAATTTGGAACCCCATGACTTGTTTCTGAATCACAATATCACAATAATCAAAATGTGTGTAGCTCACACTCAGTGTACGTAGTCCAATTTATAAATCTTTGAAGAAAAATGTAGAAAGTTTATTTTCACCAATCAATACGCACAAACTAAGCAACTAATTAAACTCTCTGACCATACATAATATATATGTAATAGTTATTTTTATTAAACAGTAGTTCACATTAGAATTAGGAAGAAAAACAAAATACTACCAATTAATTAAAACACAAAAGTATATTGGTCTTCACAAAAAGTCTCATTGACATTTTTTTAAAACATTCTTTTTGCAACAAAAAAGTTGTTTTTTTTTGTTTTTCCTATAGAAGATGCCTACAAACGTGTGTTTGGTTCTGCGGTGGCGAAAATTGATTTTGATTGAATTGATTTTGATCAAAAATGAGTTAAGTGTAAAGTGATTTATGTTTGGATGTTTCAAAGTAGAATTGATTTATATGAAAGATGTTGTTTGGATATTTTGTGTCAAAATTGCTTTTGGATATGTAAATTATCAAAATGGACTTTAACATGTTTTATATAGATATTAAATTTCATTTTCTCCTTTATTTGTTTATTTTATCCTTTATTTATTTTTGATTAAATTGATGATAAAAATATTAAATTAGCAAACTAGCACAGACAAATTAATATTAAATTGATGATAAACATAAATATTAAAAAGGTAATAACATAGTGTCAATTTAAAAAACAAAATATAGCATAACGTTTTTCTTTAATGGAGACGTTGGTACACCAATTTGTTAAGCATATTCGCACACACATTTGCTATTATTTTATTGTTTATAAAAAATAATCAGGTGGCATGCATTTAAAATCCCATTTCCAGTACAAATTACTAATAATATAAGGCTATAATTAAAAAAAACATAGGGAAGGGCAGTTGGGGAACTGGGCAACTTAAACTATCAAAATCGATTTACATTGCCTTAGAAGCTACTATTTGTAGCTTCAATTGGAATTGAGTTTGGACCCAAGAATTGCTTTATGAAAAAAACATCCAAACACTTGTTTATCAATGTAAACTCACGTTTAGGCTTTGTAACGTACGTATTTTAAATTCCACCATGCAACCAAACACATACTTAGTGACTTAATATTCATGTTTAATGGGGTGTCTGAGGTTCAAACCCCGACTCCGATATATTATTCAATTTCTCCACCAAGCTTGGACTGATACCGATCCTTTCTAATTAGGAAAGTTAAAAAAAAATAAAAAATTAGCACCTCAAATATCAAGGAAAAATTGCTTATATGCAAATAATTTAACAAAAAATATCGATCCGATGATTAGAAGTGCAACTTTGATCCATGGAGTGTCCAGTTAGATCACAAATACCGTAAAAACAATTTCGAAAAAGGGATAAAAAAAATATCTTAATAGTTAAATTTGTGATAAAAAAATATATTGAGAGATTCCACAATTGAACTGGAAATAAACAAAAAACTTAGGAACTTGAAATAATCCAAAAGTACCAATTGAAATAATTCCAAAAAACTTAGGAACTTGAAAACTTGAGAGATTCTAAACTATAGTAGACCAAATCATTTTGGTCTAGAAAATTTTCTATACTTTTGAAAATATAAAGGAGATATGTACATCAATTTGGTTTCGTCAATATTTGTGTTTTCTTTTTATGACCAATAAGTATTTTATTTTTTTCTTAGTTATATTTTTATGACAAATGAGTTTTGATTTAAACTTATTTAAAATCCATCGTCGATATGCACTTGAATGTCTTGTATACAATGGTTTATTGTTACATGGAGGAACAAAATTACACAATGAGATTAGATTTTCATAAAATTTTATTGAGATTTAAGATATCCATCTAAATTGTTAAATATCTCTGTATTACGAGATATACTCTCAAGAAAATAAGTGTAGTGAAAAAAAAATTATTTCTATCTCTGATTTATACTACACTTATATAAGTGCATTGGAAGCACATATTATTGTAAACCAAAAGTTTGCAAATTATATTAAATTTATCGTTGGCAAGGTCGGTTGGGTTATCCCAGATGTATTATGATGCAAAAACTAGTTGAAAAAAATGGAAATATATTGAAGAGCCAGAAGATTCTTCAGTCTAGTAACTATTGTGTGTTACTAGTTCCTAGATAAAGTTGACCATTTAAAAGAATGAGTCTTTCATTTATATAAGGTGATATTTAAATTAATACGCTGATCATGTGAATCACTCTGATGTTATATGATTTGAATTGATGCATCAACTAAATGATCACTTGTATATTCATAACCAGAAGTTTGTGAGATTATTATATCAACAAATTTGACTAAGAGTTTATTTTCTAAACTTTTCAGAAAGCATTTTCATAAGTATCATTCACCAATTGAAATTGATATTGAACAGCTGGTAGCATATGCTCATAAAAGTGGACTTTGAAATCCATTCTTTAGACGTCCAAAGTTAATAATTGTATGATTGATACTTATGAGACCATACCTCATAAACCTTAGTTTTGTTATGAGACCATGTCTTATAAACTCTATTTTGGCAATCAATAATCTTGTATGTTGAGATATTGATTTGCATCACTACTACAAAATACCCCCCTTCAATAGCATTCATTCGGGGTGTTTCATAACGCTTATGAAGCGCTAAGAAAGCCCCCGCTATTATAGGTTAGAACCCCTATAATAGCACTTTCTGAACGCTATTAAATAGCAACATTTCTATAACGCTTTCAAAAAAGCGCTAATATAGCCTTTTTTTTGCTATTTTTAAACAGATGTTTCTGTGCACAATACATATATATGAACGATGGCAAACCTAAAGTAACTTACAAAACCTTGGCTTTTTTTCTCCAATTTTCCATACTAATTGGAACCTTCCGACGGACGATGACTCCAATGTAACTGACAAAACCTTGACTTTCTTCCCCAACTGGTTGACCTTGAACATTCCAACAAACCTGGAGTAAGATTGCATTGTACACAAAATGACTTTAGATGTGCATCAACAAGTCCAAAAAATCTCCATAAGGGATAAGCGATGTGACATAGTAAACAAATTTCATAAAGAATACATATTTCGAAGGGCCAAACATGACCTAATAGATGCATTGTTTCACATTTCAATTAGTATTAAAAGACACTAAAAGCGCTATTATATGCCTACGTTTTGATTTTTTAATAGTATTTTGTTGAAAGCGCTATTGAATACGCGCTATTAACATAGCTCTTCTTGGAAAGTTAGTTTGGAACCTTCTTTATGATCCTCATAAACTTTGGGTGAGGGTTTTCTCTCACAAGTACATAAAAGGTGAAAACATTTGGAACATTAAAGCAAAAGGAAACATTTCTCTAATACATAGAAGTATTTTAAAGGCATTGGAAGCTTTGAGACAAAGCTTTCAATTCCACATTGGTGACGGATCCTCCTCATTCTGGTATGATAACTAGTCGGGGCTAGAAGCACTTTGTCACTTGGTTGATTTTGTCAACATTTCAGATACTCAATTACAACTTAAGAATGTTAGTTTTATTGGATCGTGGGGTTGGAATAAACTTATGAAAATGGTTCCAAACGAGCTCAGCACGACTATTGATCAGTTTCCCCCTCCTTTGGCATTTGATGATGATATTCAGGATAGATGGGTATGTGGAGCTTCTCAAACAGGAAGGTATTCTTCTTCTATGGCATATAGTTGGCTTTTGTCACGTTATAGAGAGTTAAATGATAATGAATGTTGGGATTGGATTTGAAAGTTGTCAATTTCGGTCAAGGTGCAACATTTCATGTGGCTTTGCATGCACAATGCAATCCCAACTAACAAGCTTCAACATCACTACAACTTGACAACTTCTCCTGTCTGCAAGCGATGTGGAACATACGATGAAGATGTGCTACCAAGGGAAATTGGATAGTTGGATTCTCTCCTAATGAGGGGCAGGGGATGCGCTTTTTGCTGAGCTATTTGGGGTTTACCATGGTTTGATGTTGGCAATCAACAACTCTGTTCAACAAGTTATTTGCGAAACATATTATTTAGAAGTCATCCGTCTTCTTCAAGATCCATATCACTCTCATATGCATGCATGCACTTCTTTATTGGTGAAGATTTCTTTCCAACGTGTGCTTTGAGAGGGCAACCATTGCGCAAATTTCTTGGCTACACTTGGACGCTCTTAAAGACTAGGTGTGACTTTTTGGCATTCTCCCCTATCAGAGTTGAAGTCAATGTTGAGGCTTGATGCCACAAGCTGAGTCCTGCTTTTAAGGTTTTTCTGTTCTTCTTTTTCTTTTGTCATTCTAAAAAAAACTCAATATGATCAAATTTTTAAACCAAAGTCTATGCCATGTTTTTTACGGAAGGGATGAAATATTAGATTTCAAATATTTGGAGTAAGATCCTGAAAAAAATATATTTGGAGTAAGATAAATGATATCCTTTCGATCCGTCAAAAAAAGAAAAGATAGATCTTCCGTGTTCCGAGAATATAGAATATAATATGAGTAATAAGTAAGGTAGATCCTTCTCACAAACTCATGCAACGGACTTAATTATGAATTAGGTCATATGCTATCCCTACTATAGATATTTATAACCCACTTTTCTCAGGAAGAAAAAACAAAAACCTACGTATACATATTCTTTTCTTCCTCCCATTCTCGTTTGTGCTTTCTATTACCACTCTCCCATTTCTCCCAATGATGAACTTGTTTTGTTTTCACTCTAATCCAAAAGTTTTAAATTTACATGATTCTGAAAAACTCATCTCCAAAAAACAAAAGTTTAGCGATTATGATGATGATCTCTACAAGTTTTATCATATTGAAGAGTCTCAAATTAGGGCAAACTCAAAAGGGTTTAAGGTAGATTTTCTAATGAGAAAAGTTGTCGTAGATTGGTTGATACAAACACACTATAAACAAAAACTCATGCCAGAAACCCTCTATCTTTGTGTCAACATACTCGATCGATTTCTTTCCAAAATCGCGTTTGAAGTCACGACAACGGATAAACTAAAACTCATGGGTCTCTCCTCATTGTTGTTGGCTTCCAAGTATGAACAAAGAAGTGCGGTTGGTATTTGTGACATCGAATACATGGCTGATTATATTTATATGCCAGAAGAAATATGTCAAATGGAGAAGCTAATCCTAAAAGAACTTGGTTGGATTTTAACGGTTCCAACACCTTATGTTTTTCTTATTAGAAACATAAGGGCATGCCTTTTATCTGATGAAGACAAAATCATGGAGAACATGGTGTTTTTCTTTTCTGAACTCAGCTTGACAAATCATTCTATTGTGTGCGACTATAAGCCTTCACTGATTGCTGCTTGTTCCCTGTATTGTGCAAGGTTTGTTGTTGAAAGGTATCCCTTTTGGAGCAATGATTTGAAGATGTGTACAGGGTACTCCGAGGAAAAGTTATTGTCTTGTGCCAGTGTTATGATGGAATCGTGCATTCAAATTTGTGGAGATGGATACATGGAAGTTTTTAAGAAATTTTCAAGTTTATGTCAATCTAGGGTTTCATGCATTGCTCAATTCCTTTCTCCTCCTTCAAATAAAAAATGTATTGCTCAAGAATTTCTCGAAGTCTAAGAAATTCGTATCAATATGTTACATTTCATTGTCTGTCGAAAACTATGTTCACATCTTGTTGATGTTTGTTTCATCATTTAATATAAAAAGTTAAGTACCAACTCTGCATACTTCTTTATTAAATTGCTTTAATCTTCTGTCTAAATTGTGTGGATTTCTTAATGCTGATATGTTTTTGTTGTATTATGATGTGAATTTCAAGTTTTGAATTTTTTTTATAAACATCAAAAACTAATAACTAGCATGAATATATATTACAGGGATGAATAAATATTACAGTGATGCCTCCCAATTCAACTAAATTGTCTGTTTATGGTTTACATATTTCTTTGTTTTTTATTCACAATTAAGCGAAATATAGAGTTATCACTAATAAGGACTGTGACTACATTTACAGATACCATTTACCAAAAGAATAACTCAATAAGTCAAACCTAATCACTCACTATCATCTCTAATGCACATTCCAATTTCCGACTAAGTTGAGGTGAGAAGAAAGAGACGCGTCAATATTGCATTTGAAACTCCCTAACGATGATTTTTTCCACACAACATCAGTAGCATGTTGCATACTCTGCTGCTGTCCAGTGCTTACCTGCTGTACCAGGTGCCATTCGTCCAGCAGGTGTATTTCACGAAGCTCCACTTGGTTTTCTGTTTCGATAGAGTCATTCCAGACTGTGTAGTTTTTCTGCTGCCACACCTTGCTATTGTCCAGATTCTGAAGGCGGTTGAAAATCACAGCATCAGAAGCAGTATCAGGCCAAAAATCCAACCCTCTGCCATGTCATCCAAAAAATAAGTGAAAGCTGTCCTAAACTGTCATTACAAAGAGGATGCACAGCATTGCAACTTCGATAGCAGTAGCTTGTTCTTGAGAGGGTCCACTTTACCGGCGTTTCCTTCCATCACCTATTTGATAGCAGGTTATCATTTTTTTTTCATACTTAAATTAACAATCTCTTTGTTTATTTGTTCTGACATTTACTTCATTTGTGAAATTTTCATTTGTTGAATCTTATCTTATAAATGTTTGTTCTTACAATATTTTCTTGCGACAGGATTCTTATGATTTTCGTTTGTGTGTGTGTTGTTTATTGTTTTCACCTTGTAGATCTCCTTATATTTTATTGTTGATTGTTTCATCTTGTGCATTCTCCAAATGTAGTCAAGAAAGTTCAAGATGTTCTCCTTCATTTAGAAGACATTAATGTTAATGCAGTTATGTCCGCATCTTTATTAAATTGCTTTAATTCTTCCGTCTAAATTTTGTGGGATTTGTTAATATTAATGTTGTTATGTTTTTGTTGGATTACGTTGTTATGACCTGATTCTCATCCAGAGGAAGTACAGTATATCAGGATTAGTTTCTCCAATGTGCTTAAGCAACATCAGGAAAGTTAACATCACATCTATTGGCTTAAGCACAATATATACACAATTGAATTCAACCAAATCTCCACCATGTGCTTCTGGTCCTTCCCCTTCGGTATCTAGTTATGTGCTAAACATGTATTTATCCACAGCTTAATTTATTTTAGTCAAAAGGGTAAGTGCAATGCATAAGGTTTAAACTTTAAACTTTTTTTTTATTTTTTTATTTTTATTTTTATCAAAATCCAAGAATTTGCGCTTCTATTTGATCGAGGAATGTAATAGCCAGATGCTGCTAACTATATGATGCGGAGAACATAGTTTTAAATTCTGGTCTGAAACTGCAAACCGCAATATAAAGGTTTTAAAGGTCTTTAAATTGTATTTCATCAAAGCACAGAGAATAAATTGCATTTCATCAATAGCACTTTATCTAGACCTCTTGATAAAGATCGTGACTCTATTTATGGGATCGATGCAACACGATAATAATGTCAGGGTTGAGCAATTCAGTGGAACCAGAGATTTCTCAAAAGTATCTTGTTGATGGATATTGCATCAGAGATCTGTAAAGAGCTTAAAGATCGTTTTTACCAAGGTGATATATTTGGATACAGTGAAGCAAGTTGATTGCTCTATTTCCACTTATTACTCTACTGTATTGATTTAGAGTATAAAACCAAGCAACATTAAGACAGTTTTAAGGTCATATATATTGGCTTAAACACAATAAAGGGGAAAAAGACAAGGGAAAATTCACAGTATGAAATTATCTGAAAACAAAGTATCCATCTGCTTGCCTGCATACATAATTGAATTCAACCAAATCTCCATTGTGATGTGGAGAACAAAGTTCTAAATTGAGCCGCAAGTATAAATGTTGCAACGATATTGTACCACATTAATTGCATCCGAATTGGCCACATTTTCCTGTGTTTTGATACAATGTCAAAGTTTGCACCATAACTACAACCGCAATTTAAATACACGAATTAGCAATCATTTGGTCATTGATTGTGTCCGACGCTATCACTATGTGTCTCTCGTTACTCGGTTTGATCGTTGAATATATTTTTTATTACTTAATTTGATCCTTTATGGTTTTTATTAATCAGTTTGGCCTATGAATTGCTAATCAATTTGGACTATAATAACATTGTCTCACACGATTAAGAACCAAAATGACTATTTAAACTTAAACACCCGCACATTTAAGAAACAAAATAACTATTTACACTTAAACACGCACACGAAGGAAAAGAAGAATCTAAGCATTTGCATCAAATAAGAGATTAGGAGTTACACTCATCCATCAATCTCAAAGTGTTCTTGCATCAATTTATCTTATGTGCACACCATTTTATTCATCAAGAAATCTAACATGAGAGTTTAAGAACTTTTTGTTATCTATAATTCTTACACATTGGCAAGCCTCAAAGTCATAGATGCTTCACATAAAAAATAACAAATCATATATCACAATGCAATGGACATTTTCAATTCATTCATGTCCCTTGTGAAGAGAATCTCTCCTATTCTATCCTATTTCTTTGGAATTCAATTATTGGGTTCCTATCATATGCACCCTTGAATAATTAAGTAGAATCAAAGTTCTAAATATATGCCAAATAAAATGACGTCAATTAGGTTTCAACTTCCTTTTCTATTTCTTTATTCATCAAATATGCTCCAGAATTTAACAAGTCAGCCCAATTAAAACATCTTCATATAATGTTGTAATCCGGGAATGAAACATAATCCCTTCCTAGTCAAAACATGGAATCAATGAAAATGAAAATGAGTATGAAACAAAACAAAATCACATCCTCCGGACACTCAGAAGTATTAGATTTCAAATATTTGGAGTAAGATAAATTGTTCCGAACCGTCAAAAAAATAAAAAAGAAATAGATCCTTCCGAGTTCCGAGAATATAATAGAAGTAATAAGTAAGGTAGATCCTTCTCAGAAATTTCACACAACCGACTTAATAGCATACGATGCACACACTCTTTCAGAAATAAAAAACAAAAACCTACGATACATCTTCCTCCCATTTCTCGTCTGTGCTTTCTATTACCGCTCTCCCATACCGCTCTCCCGTTTCTCTGTACTCCAACGATGAACATGCTTTGTTTTCACTCGAATTCAAAAGTTTCAAGTTTACATGATTATGAAAAACTCACTTCAAATGAAAAAAGTTCAGTGATTATGATGATGATCTCTATAAGTTCTATCATACCGAAGAGTCTCAGATTAGGACAAACTAAAAAGGGATTAAGGTAGATTTTCAAATGAGAAAGAATGTTGTAGATTGGTTGATACAAACACACTATGAACTAAAACTCATGCCATAAACCCTCTATCTTTCTGTCAACATCCTCGATCGTGTTCTTTCCAAAATCAAGTTTGAAGTCACGACAATGGATAAAACTAAAACTCATCCGTCTCTCCTCATTATTGTTGGCTTCCAAGTATGAACAAAGAAGTGCAGTTGGTGTTTATGACATTGAATACATGGCTGATTATATTTATATGCCAGAAGAAATATGTCAAATGGAGAAGCTAATCCTACAAGAACTTGGTTGGATTTTAACGGTTCCAACACCTTATGTTTTTCTTGTTAGAAGCATAAGGGCATGCCTTTTATCCGATGAAGACAAGATCATGGAGAATATGGTGTTTTTCTTTTCGGAACTCATCTTGACAAATCATTCTATTGTGTGCGACCACAAGCCTTCATTGATTGCTGCTTGTTCCGTGTATTGTGCAAGGTTTGTTGTTGGAAGGTATCCCTTTTGGAGCAATGATTTGAAGATGTCTACAGGGTACTCCGAGGAAAACTTGTGGTCTTGTGCTAATGTTATGATGAAATCATGCATTCAAATTTGTGGAGATGGACACATGGAAGTTTTTAAGAAATTTTCAAGTTTATATCAATCTAGGGTTTCATGTATTGCTCAAGAATTTCTCAAAGTTTAAGAAATTTCTATCAATATGTGACACTTCATTGTCTATCAAAAATCATTGTTCACATCTTGTTGATGTTTGTTTTATCGGTTAATATAGAATGTAAAGTACCAATTCTGCAAGCTTCTTTATTAAATTGCTTTAATGATTCAATCTAAATTTTGTGATATTTGTTAATGCTGTTATGTTTATGTTGTGAATTTCAAGTTTTGAATTTCAACATAAATATGTATTACAATCATGAATAAATATTACATGATTAGTTAATAAAGACCAGACTGGCATATACGTGTATGCCAAAGGTTTGGACCAAGATCACATAAATCATTTCAAATATATATAAGAAAATCATGAGAGGAAATACTGGTTCATGAGGAAAACAATGAGGATATCTATCTGTTTTAATTTTAAATACTATAAAATGCTGATTATGTTTTTAAGATCTTGGTAAATAGAGTTCCAATATAGAAAGGGGGACCAAAGATATAAGGAATAATTAATAGAGTCAAATTTTGTAGAACATGAGAAAGAAAGCAACATTGATTCAATTGAATGGTAAAGAAATGCTTCCCAATTCAACTAAATTGTCTGCTCATGGTTTAGATATTTCTTTGTTTTTTATTCACAATTATCAAGATATAACATGAAACAATTAAGACAAAATTCTGAGGAGTTTCTCTAGGGAGCCCCTTCTAACCCTGAAATATAGAGTTAATACTAATAAGGTCTGTGACTACATTTACATATATCATTTATGTTGTTTTTGGAACTCCAAATTGTTGTATTTTGGATTTCCAAATCTATTTTGAAAAATAATATTTATCTATCGAAGTTGTTACTAGGTTGAGTCACGACCAGGTCGCTATCTTTAAGACGTTTCGTGGCACTGCCCAAAATTGTACAAGGCAGACTATCAACCACGCCGCCTCCAGGATAAAACAATCTCAGCTACAACTGTGCGATTAACAACTGCACTATAGAAAGCAGTTCCAGTTATACCCTCAAATATGGCTATTATAAGGCAACTAGACTTTAATACTGAAATCACACTATTATATGATATTGTGACCATTCTATTATCGTATTGTGACCGTTGTTGGTGTCATTAAAAAAAGAAAAATCAGATTATAATTATTTTGTTATATTGTTAAATGAGTTTTTTTATCAAATCATAACCGTTAGATCATTTAAGATAGTGTTAAATGAGTTTTTTTATTCCTATAAATATATTATTTTTTATTTATAGTCACTCTAAAAAAAATTCATCTGTAAATTTGGTCTTTTATGTTAAATTTTACACATGTGACAATATGTAAAGAGAGTAAATATAAAATATGATATATTTATAGGGACGAATAACTAGTTTAAAATAGGTTTTTTTGTCTACATAAATATATTTTAATTCATTTTTGGACTCTTTATACAATATCTTATTTACTTTATTCTAACAGTGATGAGGAAAATATATCTTAGTTCATTTTTAGTCTCTTTATACAATATCTTATTTACTTTATTCTAACAGTGATGATGAAATTAACAGACATAAAATATTGGGAAGATCGTTATTTACAAAACAAAATAAAAATAAAAAATTTAGAGAGCAAAAAATAGTAGCATATTATTCGTGCATTGCAGAATTAACTTCTATGCTCACAGAATCAAAAATCTTTGTTTGGTTCATTTTGACTTGTGTTGGAAGGTCTCTTGAGCCGGAAAATGACGACTTATGTTCTATTTTTTGTTTTACACTCTGTGCCTCTTACTATTTTGATAGATAGAATTTTATAACAGCTTGTTTGAGTTCATGCAATGCAAGGCCCATACAAGTTCCTGAACTTGATTAACTTAACAGTGTGTGTTTTCAATTGAAACCAGTTCTATTCGAAGACCTACTGCATAGGTTAACACAGGTTGTTGGGTTGCAGAAAAAACATGGTGAAGGATACAAAAGTTTTTCAAAGAATATTGGAATCAAGATAGTGCGCAGAAAGTATCATGCATTGCATTATAACAAGAACACTTTTCCTTATTTCTACTTGCTAGACTTACTTATTTAAGGTGTCATTTGATCCATGTAATTGTACTTGCTAGACTTATTTATTTTCTTGCTTCCTATTATTTTGTTTATTTCGGGGAATATTATTTATGAATGGTTCATGTGTATGATTTTTTTCTCTCTTTAATTTGGAGAGTATGACTATAGTGTCATGTGGAATAGGTGGATTAGAAAGTCTCATATATCTTAGAAACATATGTTCTTGTGATGCATTTAAGAATGACTGTGTGAAGAAGCCAATACCTTACAAATAGGAGCAAGTTCAACCACATGATGCAGATAGAAGTTTCATGGCTACTGATTCAACTGTTACATGCGTGCTATTCAACTGTTTTTTACTATTAATAACATTATTGTGTCATTTGCAATAGAAGTTTATGTGCATGTCTGAGATCATAGTTGATTTGTCCGAAACATTGTAATTGGTAAGGCGCCAAGATTTCGCAAACGGTACAACGTAGTTTTTGCAAGATTATAACGGTTCACCGTGATACAAAATGTGCACCACGTTATTTTTCTAATTGCAGCCAAAATCTGAGGATGTATGCTGTTTTTACAATTTCCATCCTATCTAACACTGCTTTGTTCTGATCACCCTTCTATTTCTTTATGAAAATAATCATTGCTTCCCTCTATGATCTTAGAAGATTAAGACTATGTACTTCATCATAAATAAAACAATGAAATCCAATTGACAGAAGAAAATAAAATCTAAACTAATTAAATTCAGATTGTTGTGGAACACTCAGAATTTTCAAGAGTTGAACTTCAAATACCAAAGGCTCTTGTGCATGAGAAAGAAGGCTGCGTCGAGGGCCAAACTGCAATGAACACAAAAATGTTTACAATATCAACTATAGTCGAATTGATAATCTGTCCAAAAAAAAAAGTCATCGTTACATAGCTGAAGTGGTTAATTTAAACATCCAAACAAGTTTGAGAGTAAAGTTCACGATTCAAACTCCAACTACTAACATAACATTTTAATAATTAGCATTTACGTTTTAAAAAAATTATCGCATGACATTTGTATTCAAGTGCAAAACTAACCTCTTCAGGTATTGGCTTCAAGTTCTCGTCTACATATCCTACCGAAGGTGGAATCAATGCTCTTCTCTTTCCTACAAGTGAATATGTAGACCAGATCTTGTCATATACATGTATGCCAAAGGTTTGGACCAAAACTACATGAATCATTTCAAATATAATGAGCAGAAATACTGGTTTGTGAGGAAAATAATGACAATATCTTAGAACATACCACCAACTCTCATGCCAGTCAAGACCTGCTTTAACCCCAATATCATCTGTTTTAAACAACAAACAAATAAATAATATAGAAAGCAGATTATTTCCTCAGTTTATGGTAAATTGAGTTGAAGAATATAAAGGGGGACTGAAGAAAACCAGGAATGATTAATAGTCAAATTTTGTGGTGAATTTAAATTGAATATTGTTTTAAAGCAAGCAAGCAAAGGCATACAAATTCAAATTGAACCTTCAAATTTGCAGAATACAAGAAAGAAAACAACAATGGTTCAATTGAGAATTAGATTCCAGAATTGTAAGAGCAAATCTGAGAATTATACAGCTAAATATAACCTGAAAAGTATAGCAATGTCTATGAAGGAATTTATCTAATAAGGCCACTGACTACAATTAGATGCTTTCAACATGCTGACAAGATAATAACCATGTTACATTTATCATCCCACTTATAAATTGCAATCTGCAACCACAACCGCAATTAAGGCCGCATCTTACCCCAATGTATAGGTTTATAGTGTAACCACAACCGCAATTTAGAACCGTGTTTATAGTATCATTTTCCAATAAATTAATAAAAAAAATTAACTACATGTATGTCAACAATATTACCATAAATAAGAAACCTCATCAGAAAGAAATATTAAACACATTTCAGAGTTCTCTGGATCTCACAAGTTGAAAGAAATAAACTAACCTGGTCCTCATCCAGAGGAAGTATAACAGGATTACTTTCTCCATTGAATTGGTCTACTGTACTATAGAGAATTAGAGTATGAAACCAAGCAACATTAGGACAGTTATTGACTTAAGCACAATACAAGGGAAAAATATTAAACAAGAAATTATTGAAATAGCAAGTCTGCAAATGAAGTGATTAATTGCAATGTCATGAAATCACCTGAAAACAAAGTATCCATTTGCACGCCTGCATACACAATTGAATTCAACCAAATCTCCACCGTGTGCTTCTGGTCCTTCCCCTTCAGTAACAACTAATTTGAAAACTAATATGAGTATCTATTTATGTGCTAAGCTAACACATGTATTTATTCACAACTTAATTTCTTTTAATCAAAAGGGTAAATAAAATTCATAAGGTTTAAACTTTAAATTGTGCTTAATCAAAAGCCAAGGAATTTGCATTTCTATTTGATAGTCAGATGCTGCAAACTCATCATACGGTGACAGTAATACTGTCATACAATATGATGTGGAGAACATAGTTCTGAATTGCGGTCTGAAACTGCAAACTGCAAGTGCGACCACAATATAAAAGCTTAAGAAGTCACGGCAACAACATTGTAACCACAATTGCAACCAAATTGACCACATATGCTGCGTTTTGCTAGGATATCACATATCAGGGTTCGCAGCATAACCATAACCACAATTTAAACACACACAATAAGGAAAAGAAGAATTTACGCCTTTGCATCAAACATGACTGACTCTCATCCAATAAATGCGATCTGAAGGTTCTTGCATCAATTTATCATATATATATGTACAACATTTTATACATCAAGAAATCTAATATGTAAGTTTAAGAACTTTTTATTACCTTGAATTCTCACTCCACTGGCTAGCTTCAAAGTCCTAGATGCTTCACATAAAAATAATAAATCACATATCACAAATCACTGTGAAGTGGACTTTTTTAATTCACAAAATAAGAATAAATATAGATATAGATATATAAAATGAAAAAGAAGAAAGACAGACAAACCTTATGACTTCTGGTTCATTCATGTCCATGATTGGTGCAGCCAAAGCAGGAGAAGCATAAGATAATATGTGGTTAATACCCATAAACTGAAGAATCAACCTTCTTGAACAATATTTTTTCGTTGTTAACGTAGAAATTTTGTTGGTCGAGCTCTTTGCATCCTCAGTGCACCTGGATTCATGAAAGTTTTAAGCAAATTATCAAGAGAAATGCTTCTCAAAAAACATGATATTGTTTTTAGGAGAATCTATGTTGAATTGGATTGAAGGGGAAACAATTTATACCTTGGAGAAGAAGAGACCGAAGCAGCACATGGTGGAAGTGAGATAAATGATAAAACTCCCATTCTCAATTTGGAAGGAAGTTCACAACTCAGGTCACTGCAACATTATCTCTATCTAATATTCATCCATAAGTAATAATCACGTAAGCTTCTAATGTAATTTGGGACCACTTCTTGGTCCCAGGTAGTTGTTGTAACTTTTTTTTAGAGGAAATAGGTGTTGTAATTAAACAATAGCTTGTATTTTCAAGGTAAATTTCTTTTCATGAAAACATTAACCAATGCTCTCATGACATTCGTTAGAAACATGCTAAAATTATTATTAGACTCTAAACTACTACTTATATTTGTTGAACAAGGACATGTAATTGATGTTCATGGTTGGAAAAATAATTAGTTAGCGGTATATTTTTTAATATTTTAAAAATGGAAAAATATTTCAAAAACATATCGAACATTTTTTTTCTAATAAAAAATATCAACATTTGAAAACAATTATAAACATAACTTATATGAATTTTTATGATATGGCTTTGACCCTACTTATAGAAATTTATGACTCTGTTTGTAGTGTCACTGCGATGTTTCGGACACTAGACACACATGCCATCATAAGTCTGAGGGCTGCGCCATCATAAGTCTGAGGGCTGCAAAGCGTGAAATTCTCTCATATTAGTCCTTGAATGTATCAAATTCACAAAAACAAACTTAAATGTGTTTGTTGTTAATCATTTTGATCCGCAAATGTGTCTTTAGTTAGTTTTTTTTCATCTTATCATGGGCCATCTCGTTTCTGACTAGAGTCTCGCTTTATTTTAGCTATCAAATGAATTATGTGGTGACTTTATATTTGGATCAATCTATGTTGATGCTTACTCGTGTTTGGTTTTGGGTTGGTTCGTGGCTTAATTTATGTGGTTCATTTTTGGGTTATTTTCAAGTTGCTTCTGTTTGCGCCAGTGTTCCACTTCTTGACCGATCGTTTTTGTTTCAAGATCGGAAGTTAGTGTATAGTTTTCAAGTTTTTGGGATGATTAAGGTGTCTTCTCATAAGGTTTGGGAGTAAAGGGGTACCTTAATGATTTGTTTATAGAGTCTAGTGGGCCGATTGCTTTTGATTCGATATCGGGAATCAGTTTCTTGACTCAATTTTTTGGCTTGTTTTGGTGTCTTCTCTGACATATGGTAGGCCATTTGCTTTTGATTCGAGATCAAGAGTCGGTTTGTTGACTCAAGTTTTTGGACTTGTTCTGGTGTCTTCTCTGAGAGACCGAGAGTTGATTGGTGGTGGTATCTGAATATGTGTTGGAATTAGGCTCAGTTGTTGTGATGAGAAGGTGAAGTGTTGTTGTTAATGGTTTCGGCAAGTGTGATGGTTTTTTTGAAGGGGCTTTGGTCTAAGTAGCAGGCGGTCGATCGAGGGATGTTTGGATTTTGTTTTTGTGAGATTTTGACTCGTATACTTAACCTAATTTTAACCTAATTTTTTCCTTCAAACTTTTGCATTTAATGTTTATCTAAAGTAATTATGTTCCTAATTAGATGCTATTTTTTTGGAAAGGAATAACTGTTAACTCGTCTCGCTATATCTCTTACTTATAAATGTTAACCCGTCTCGCTATACTTGACCTAATTTTAACCTAATTTTTTCCTCCACACTTTTGCATTTAATGTTTATCTAAAGCAAAATAAAATTATGTTCCTAATTAGATGCTATTTTTTTTGGAAAGGAATAACCGTTAACCCGTCTCACTATATCTCACTTATCCTTATTTATTAATTTTGTTAGGTCTGCAGCAACTTAACCTAATATTTTTCCTCTCATTTGCTGTATTAGGTTAGCAGTAATTTAACCTAACAAATTTCATCTAAAAAAATGCATCGCACCAATTTCATTCATATCCTCTTGCCTTTTTTTTTGACAATATTTTCTACACTTATCCTTATTTATTAATTTTGTTAGGTCTGCATCAACTTAACCTAATATTTTTCCCTCTCATTTGCTTTATTAGGTTAGCAGTAATTTAACCTAACGAAGACAATTTCCTTTGCCTGTATCATTTGTATTGACAATTAATAAAAGTCAAGGGCAGTCGCTTAAACATGTTGGTGTATATCTACCAACACCTATATTTTCTCACGGACAGTTGTATATTGTTGTTTCAAGAGTTACATCCAAAAAAGGACTAAAGATATTGATCACTGATGGAGATGGGAAGATACTAATGTGACGTCTAACGTCGTATATGAGGAAGTATTTTGCAATGTGTGATGAAACTACATGCCAATGTACTAAAAATTACATATTTCTTTTACCGAATTATTGATAGGATTACCGGATTTTCTTTTATAACATTTTCAGATTTCATACATTTTATGAAGTGTTTTATTTTGTCTACTATGGATTATCACGTGTTATTTTTTTCACTGTTACCAATTATATATTGCATTTTATGATTCGTATGTCAATCCCTTTACAATAAATCCGTGCAGAGCACGGGTCAAAAATCTAGTAAATGTTAACCCACCTCGCTATTCTTAACCTAATTTTTCCCTCCACACTTTTGCATTTAATGTTTATCTAAAGTAAAATAAAATTATGTTCCTAATTAGATGCTATTTTTTTGGAAAGGAATAACCGTTAATTCGTCTCGCTATATCTCTTACTTATAAATGTTAACTCATCTCGTTATTCTTAACCTAATTTTTTCCTCCACACTTTTGCATTTAATGTTTATCTAAAGTAAAATAAAATTATGTTCCTAATTAGATGTTATTTTTTTGGAAAGGAATAACTGTTAACCCGTCTCACTATATCTCTTACTTATAAATGTTAACCCGTCTCGCTAATTTTAACCTAATTTTTCCCTCCACACTTTTGCATTTAATGTTTATCTAAAGTAAAATAAAATTATTTTCCTAATTATATGCTATTTTTTTGGAAAGGAATAACCGTTAACCCGTCTCGCTATACTTAACATAATCTCTTACTTATAAATGTTAACTCGTCTCGCTATACTTAACATATTACGTTACGTTACGGTACCAAGGACGATGTCATGAAAATGTTATGTTATGGTACAGTACCAACGTCTATGATTCTTAATATTATGAAATACTGTATGACAATTCATCTAAACTATTTTGTTACCTATTACCGTCAAATATTACTTTCGATATGACGTAACGCAGGGTCGATGGTCTACTTTCGGTGAATATTTTGAACTTGGGTTTTTACGGATCATTCATTTTTAACCGGGTTAGCTAACCACTTGATTTCATCACGCCACTTCTTTCCTGACTCAAGAAAATCGTATATTGGTAAGGAGGATGGGTAAGAACTAAGAAGTCAACACAGAAAAGAAATAACGGTAGACTCTCCACAGGGGTACCTGTCTTGAAAGCAACTCTAAACACAAAACATGTGTCTGGAAATATCAACGGAAAAGCTACAAATTCTACGCATCTGAATTTTGAAAAATTAGGTTGAGTGTGTCAGCTTGTTGAAGTTAGACCTAATAGAATTTGTAGAGAACTAATTAAAATGTGATATAGAATTTGTAGAGAACTAATTAAAACGTTGGTAAGTGCTTTTTGTGCACAACAATAATACCCCATATATGATGATTAGTGTAAACATGATGCGATAAAAAGAATGTCATCCTCACGGCGTAAAACAATTTTTCTTTGGTAGATGTAAAGGTTAATGAGATTTTTTTTACTTAATCACACAGAAAAGAGACTTTTAATATTAAAATCTAAGTTTAATAAAATAAAAAAGAATTGTGTTTTACACTTGATATACAATTAGAGGTGCAAGAAGTTTAAGGCCCCGTTTGATTTGAGCTTATGAAAAAGAGCTTATACAAATAAATAATTATGTATCTTAATTCATAAGTTCTCACTAACGAAATTTGTACCTTCATAAACTATTTTTTCATAAACTACATTAAAAAGCTTATAAATAATACATAAAGAAATATTTATTTGCATAAGTTGTTTTGCATAAGCTCTAAAATAAGCTAATCCAAACAAACTCTAAGTTCAGATGACTTTTGATACTTAAGAAATTCTAAGATTTAAAAGTTTGTAAGAATTTCTCTAAGTGTTTGTGCGCTATATAATTTGATAAAGTAAGGGCACTTGTAAAATGATAGAAGCCTAGTTTTCTTTCTTTAATTGCTCAAGTACTTATATAGGAAAGATTGAGAGACCTATTGTTGAAGAAGTGTCAGCGCATCAAATTAGTCTTTGAAAAGTTTGATTAGAGACATTAAGATGTTGTCTCAAATGGATAATGTCGTTGAGTAGTCATTCAAAATTTATTTGCTTCTAATAGAATGATCAGTTACAATCTCTTTGTCCTTTAATTTTTTTTGTTTGTCGTTGCACATGATCAGAAGAAGACAAAATGTACTACTTTTGATCTGAAAGCGACCTTTCTTCAAAAGACGACAAAACTAGTTAGAGTCTTCAGTTGCTGACGTGGTCTTCTGATGCATCTATCTTTCTGGTTAACCCTTTCTTCAAATCGTGTTAACCCTTTCTGGTCAGGATGTTGACTTTCTGGTTAACCCTTTCTTCAAATCTTGTTTTAAATCTTAGCAGCTTTTCTTTTGCTTCAGATGCTATCGTATACATTCAGAATCTTGATCTTTCAAAACCAAAACTTAACAGAAGAGTTAGAATTCCAAAAAACAAATGAGTGTATAGATTGATTTTAGAACATAACACATGCTCATCTCTACTGAGGTAGTACTACACTTGGTGGTAGAGCTTCACATATTTTTGTGAAAGAGCTAAAATAAATTATAAATGGTCAAGCGGTTTACATTATATTCGATTAACCGATGGAGAGAATTCAATTTCCTATTAATCTATCGGCCTTTTGGCAAATTATCCTCCCGACAAAAAGTATAATACAAATCTAGCGAAAGATAAAGAATATATTCTTTTCTCATTTTCTATTACAAGGAATATGTTCTTTTCTAATTTTTCGGTTACATCTTATTCTTTTCTCTCTGAAAAAAGCTCCAAGTTCGTTTACTTTCTGTGTTATCACATTATATTCGATAATCACAAATGCACTTATTCAACGAATTAGACATATAGAGTACATAAACAGAACATTTGCACACTGACAAATACATTTCTACAAGGAATCTAATTCAAACTCACTAGAACCATCTTTACTCTAGTAAGAATTCCACTATATATAAATGATCAAATTTTCTACTAATTCAAGTGCCTCTTAACACCTATAATAACTTCATAGCTACTTTAAAATATTTGAAAAAAATGATCAAAACATCACTTTTAGGGTTATTTTTGTTGATCTCCATCCTCACTTTTTCAGCTCATGAGATCACAGCCACACAACAAAGGGAGCCTAAATGTAATTGAGTTTTTTCTTTCCTAGTTTATTTTTTTTCTTTCTAATTTTCATTTATTTTGAATATTAATATTTTATTTTATTGGGTCATGCAGACATGTATGGTATGGTATTGGAAGCAAGCAAACCAATACCAAACACTCAAAAAACAAATCTAGGATTGCATGTTGTTCAACATGCAAAGGTGTCGAAGAGGGCAAAGACAGTTTATGGAGGAGCCAATAACGTGAAGAGTCCACATAAGGGGAAAAATAGTGCAAACACCAATTCAATCAAATCTTCATCCTTATTCATGGCTTCACTAAGTCTTCCAGCAATGATTCTGGTTGGTGGCTTCTTTTGATTCCAAGGCTTCAAGCTAGAGGTGTCAAAAGTATCCTTTTGATTTGTGGCATACACATACATAGTTGAATAGATAGGTGTGTTGAAAATCAATATATAAGAGTAGAATGGTAAAAAAAAAGTAATTAGTATCATAATATATGGATGTGTTTGATCATTTTTCACGAATTAAAGAAAGTATATGAATGGAATAAATTAATACGTATACTACGTTATCTTTATCAAGTATTGGTTTATGCATCATTACTATAAATGCAAAATAAAAAGTATTAAACTGAGTGGTGTATGCAGTCTTAATTACAGATAGTACAAATAAGTCAATCATTATAATATTTTGTTGATTAATGTTTGATGCCATTGTGATAAATAAAGCAAATAATGCCATCAACAACATGTTACAGCTTTCAATTTCACCTGTTTCGACTTCACAATTGGTAAAAAAAAACTATCTGACCAATGTGCTAAACTTGCAAGAGCACACCATTAACGTAAGAATGCAAAACACACTCCATCATCTCAATATTCATAGACTAAACTTTGAACTGCCGTTAAAATGATTAGACATAAGGGTCACTTGTTTTGGAAAAGTACTCTTATAAGGTCTTCAAACATTACCATAGGTGTTATAACACTCCTTCGATGAGTCCGGATCCTATGTCGCTGCTGCATGGCGTAGCACGCTACAGAGTTGTTGGATCAAAGAGAGAAAATTATAATATTCTCCTTATTTCATCCAACAATTTTACTACACATTGCAATTAATGCAGAGGATCCAATCTCTCTTTCGATTGCATTGAGTTTACTATTTTATTTTGGAGAGATTAAAATCGTGAATAAGCAAAAAAAAAATATTGCATTTAACAAAAAAAATATTTGCATTTAGATACATAATTTAAAAGTTGTGCTTTCTTTTTATGTGTATAAACAATTATTGTATTCAAGCTTTCTAACATCATTTTTATGTGTGTATAAAAGTTGTGCATAATAAAAGGCTGTGAAACTTGCTTTGCAACGTGTTGGTGAGAAATGGAAGAAAGCCGAACAAAATCTCTTAATTGAAACCAAACGCTTCCTTAGAGAAAATATAATATTTTCATCTTGCCTTTTCTAAGTTAATGCTGAGATGATGTTTGAAGAACCGAACCTTGCATCAAAATGATAAGACCTCACAGTTCAACCCCTTCAAACTGCTCAAATTGGAACAAAATCACAATTAAACTGTGTCAAAATTAAGGAGCCTTAGTAAAGACAGGTCAGGCTCAGCTGGTTGAAATGTCGATTTTGGTTCATTTTTAAGACACTGAATCACCACTTAGATGAATCCTCCAAACAAAATACCATACTCAAATATACAACCAATTCAATGTAAGCAAATCAACAAACTATATATTTTATTTTTTTTAAAAAAAAGGAAGGAAGGAGAAACTCTACAGCAGAAGGCATAAAAACCAAATGTGAAAATTTATCAACAAAATACTTGCCCTTCAAGTATCGTCTACTTGTGAATGGAATACAAAGCTTGGGAATGTTGTGGTGATGTCCCTGCCCAAACACATGAAAATCAATATAAGAAAAGGGCTAGTCAAAGACTGAAAAAAAGAAGGAAAAAGAAAAGATGTTGGAAGTTCACTTAACAGATATTCTAAAGGCAATGTTATTTGGTTGTCTCCATTTTGAAGATTACTCCAAAAAAATAATTATGTCAGCAACACACTCTAATACACTCTTCTCAACATACACTCACCTATTAGTTGAAATTCATATAGACCCCCAACCAAATTTAAGTGATGCCCACATTATTTAGTGGGAGTCATTTGAATTTTAACCAACGGGAGATGATGTGTTAAGAAGATTGTATTATAGAGTGTATTACTAGCACTCTTCACACAAAAACTTACTAAAAAATTACAGAATGAAAAATTACTTGAGATATTGAAGGGTCGTGTTCTTCAAAAGTGACGGATGCCGCAAAACAAGGTTTCTCCACTCCTCCTTGTCAATCTTGCCATCATGCTTTGTATCTGCTTCCTCAAACGTCTGCAAGTAATCCAAAATTTAATGTTAAACTATTCCAAGTAAGTTTTCAATAAAGAGACTGAAACTCTTGTATGCAATTAGAAGAGCAAGTGACAAAAGAACAGTGTAGCACCTTGTCAATTATACTTTCTATAACATCGTCTGATAGATTCATACCAGACTCCGCAAGTGTAGCAACCACCATCTGTTTCACCTGTATAAACAGATAGACAAAAATCAGGCTCGTCTCGAACGAGAACCAAAAAACATAGAATTGGATTTTTAAGAAGATGAATTACCTCTTGCCTTTCAATAAAACCTTGCTGCTTGAGATCATATAGTTGAAAGGAAACTGAAATATAAAATTGCAATGGTTTAGTTCTTATTTATTTAAAGAGAAGGATGATGTGTATAATAAATTAAAGAAGAGTTTAATGGTGATGCACTGTCACTCTTGACGTCCAATGAAATCTCATGATATTGCCACATAAACTCATTTTGTAACTGCAATTTAAAAATAACCACATAGTGCTGGATTCTGATTGGACGCCAGTGCAAAACTAGTTTACACTGATGGCGCATATCCCCTTTTCTTATTAAAGAATTTACTCTAAATGTGCTTTCTTAAAATTTAGAAGCTGAATTACTGACAATTCAGCCTACAATAATAAAAGAAAAATATACAACATACATTCAATCTTATCATCAATAGGGGCATTTGGATGGAAAACGGATAGGGCACGAGCAAACTCTTCAAAACCTAGTATCCCATTGTGCTTTGTATCAAATAAATCAAATACCTAATAGAGTTAGAGAAAAGCTCGAGTGAGATACCAACCACATGGAATAATAAGAATCGGTCATTAAACATATTACAAGGAAAGGAACAAAAAATTAAGTAGAAACGATAATTAATCCGGTCCGGAAAGTGATTTTTCTTGAAAATATGTGTGTAAGGGAACATGTGAGAAACAAAACATATGAACAGGATAGTAAGAACTGTATATTAAGGCAATGTTGTAGCCAGTGTTGTCAAATAGCGGCTATAGCGAAACCGAAATTTAACAAACTGCTAGTATTCCGCGATACACGATTTACTACAAGATGTTATCAAATAGCAGCTATAACAGTGCTATAGGGAATTTGAACAAGCCCCTATTTTCTGCGATCTGCAATTGACAAAACTGATTGTAGCACCTTAATTTACAGGGTGAAACTATACTAATTTTGCCGGTAAACCAACTAACTTGAAATCCCATTATATGATGTCATCTAACTTCTTAGTTACACCTACAAACATTTACCAGAGGTACAAAGTTGAACAAAATTTTCTTCATTCTCATGTTCAATGAACTATTCAATTTATGTAGTCCACGCCATATACCAGTGTCCAAAGTAAATTTAACGCTTTCTTGGATTTCCCATAAAATAGAAAAGAAAACAGAGATAGAAATATCTTCAGTAAGTATAAACCAAAATAAGAACTAACATAATAGCCTGGAGATAAACATATTTGCACAAAACAGATAGAATAGAAGGGAAAGCAGTACTCGATCAGCAAACAAACTTTCTTTTTTATTCGTCTTGAACAATGCCAATTGAAACTCTTCCTGCAAGATGAACACTAAAATTGAATATAACATCGGATAGATTTTTTAAAACTACAACCTTTCGAAAGAAGGAAAACAGTAAAATAAAATAAAAAGAAAGAAAAATTGTCATATCATATAAGTATAGACAATGCATACAACTTCAACATAATATGCCAAACCAAACAAAAGTTGTTCAATGACAAAAGAAGACAAACCTTGTTAATCAACCCATCATCAATTACAGCACTGCTGATCTTTTTGAAGAGCTCATACAGTGCTTCTATTTCACTAACACTGACTGCATACATATTCAAAATAAATAGTCATCTTTAGTACAAATATTACATACCCATTTCCAAAAACAATAGCGTGAAAGATTATAGAATCAGCAATACAAAGAGATAATCACATGTTCTTTGTCGTTTCTTTTTTGTTCTAGTTCATCAACATTAATTACTTTACCTTAAAATTCAACGGAATATTGCATGATACAGTATTTCAGAAGCAAGTATTCTCAAATCTCAATCATCAGACACTTCACAGATGTTGGCATATTAAAATTCTTTTGTAATCTAGTTTTGCAAATAGTATCAAGTAATGAATCAATAGAATAAAGTAGCATTAACGGCGTACACACTGTCTCCCTTGCAAGAAGTTCAGGATCTTCTAGGCCTCTTGACTGGTTATTTATATCAATGTCACAACAACACAATACAGAAGAGAGTAAAGATTTCAATCCCTCTAAGCACTGCAACATGGTATCTCTTGCAAATCAGAATGCTCCATAACTGTTCCATGAATAAATCAGTTAGATATTCCCATGTAGTTCATTTATCATTAAGTGATCGTAAGAGGGCTCTTGAGAGCAAACCATTTAACCATTTCCAATTTCAGGTGCCAATCCCAAATAGCACGATCTGTGAAATTTAAAAAATAAAATCAGAACAAAATCAGGTTGCAAAATTGGAATACACATCTGCCAGTCAGACCATCACATTCTGATATCAGCAGAAATTACTCAAATTGAAAACACAACTGCATAACAAGTTCCGTATTTTAACCATGAAATTGTTACACCATACTAAAAGTATCAGCATTCAAAAGCCATGAATTGCACATTGCTTGTTTTCCTTTCGCTTCGGAAAAACATAACATTGTGAGCATAAATTTGTACTCAATGAACCCCCAAATTATTTAGACACGTCTATCAACACTCCTTAAATTAATTCAGGATGTTTGGTTGTCGTAGTTTTGCCACACGGAACCTTCATATATTCAAGGAACTGACTGATAAGGAACTACATATACAACCATACACAAAAACAGCGCAACTACAATCAAGGCTTATATTTAAATTAGTGGAAAGGGATGGAATGAAATTATAATAGGTTATGTAATTTGGATTGCTTGAAATAAGATAACAAATGGAATAAAAATAAAAAACCAAACTATAGAATAATAGTTTTGCTATATCCCACTCCATTTCAATCTGTTCGGCTCCATTTTCTATCTGCAATCCATACTAATTCCAAAACATGGGGCAATGCTATGTTGTGACATCAAAATTCAAATTCTTGATAAATCCTCAATCCTATAAACCACAACAATCACAACTCTCATCATCAACCACGCCACTATAATAGCTGATAGACATGGATCCATAACGCAACACCCAATTCAAAATTTAATATCCACAATCCAAAATGATTCAAAATTCAAGATAATCCACTTTTCAAATACCCCTTAACGCATACATAAAGAATTCAACGATCTATATAAACAAGCAAAAAATCAACATGAAGAAAAACAAAAAAGAAACGAAAATTAGAAAAAAAATCAAGAACCCCACATGATAAAAACATGCACAGAAGTATCATCAATGATTAATAAGCAATAAGGTGAAGTGGGTAGGGATAAAAATAAAACCTTGATGGAAGTAGAGAATGAGCAGAAAAGAGAGGTAGAAAGGTGGTGGAAATGGAGTTTTGGATGATTTGGATTTTGAAGGTTCACAGCAGAGGAGGTGAGGGGAATGAGACTATGTGATATGGTCGATGACAGGTAGAGTACAAAGAGTACAACCCACACATAACTTTCACCTCAATAAGGTCAATTATAGGGTGGCCATCAAGTTATTTTTCAGCATTTGATCAATAAATGTGACTCTAAATTAAATGAGATATCATAGTAATTTATTGATCCAATTGTGTAAGAAAGATTTATGTATGATACAAAATCATTATAGTTGTGTGCATGTTACATAAAACCTACTTGTAAATGATGAGTGATATTTGAATAACCAAAATGATGACAATTTTTAAGACATTGTATAAAAATATTTTGGTAAAATGACAAAACAAAATAAAAACACTCGGAACATGGCGGCATGGGGCATCAAACATCAACTTTGATTGCAACTTCAATTGAGGAGTCTGCCAAATGGTCACGCATAACCTAAAAGAGCATATGAGCCTCGCCGAGAAATTTGTGCATTAGTTGCCCTCTCTAAACACATGTTGGCAAAGACATGTTAGGAATGTGCTCTTTTAACCGAACAATTTCACCAACAAAGAAGCATATACAAATATGCATGTGTGAGTGATCCGAATGATGAAGAATATGAAGACTTGTAAAGAATTTGTCATGCAAATAATATGTACAATAGAGTTGTTGATGATCAAATTTGTGCATCCATCTCCTTCCTCGTTAGAAGATAAGACGTATATCTAGTCTACTTTGTTGTGACGAAGTAAACCCCAAAACACTGATCCCATGAGCAAGCATAACTAAACATTCATAAGCTCTTATTGAGTGTCTGAAATGTTGACAGAGTCAACCAATTGACAAAGTGCTCCTAACCTCGTCCAGTTATCATACCATGATGAGGAAGACTTGTCATTGACACGACATTGAAAGCCTTCTCTTAAAGCTTTCAATTCCTTTAAAATATTTCTCTAGATTTAAGAAATGTTGCCTTCAGTTTTGATGTTCTGAATGTCACCACCTTTAATGTACTTGTGAGATAGAACTCTTACCCAAAGTTTATGAGGATCGTAAAACAGGTTTCAAACTAACTTCTTAAAAAGAGCAGTATTAGAGAATGTAGCTCCCTTGATGGTGAGGCCTCCAAACTTCTTTAGGGAAGTAACATTAGACCCCTTGACTCTATTTCACATTCTATTACCATTTGTTCCACCTGAAACGAAGATCTTAGTGACTATAAATTTTATCGCAAATATTTGTAGATAAACAAATGTAACTACATAGTATAAATATGCTTTGTCTTATTAATTAATTTAGCTAGGCAAACCCGCCCCCATTTTGTTATGGAAAACAACCTTTCAAGCAGTGACGGATTCAAGATTTTTGAATAGTGGGGGCATCATATAAAAAATTTTGTAGCATTAATAATTGTTCTCTACAATTTTTCATATTATGAAACTTTGAATGGTTTTCTTATTTTAAAAATCAATAAAAATATATTACTCTATATAAATAACTAAACAATCATTTAACCGATCATCTCTCATTCGATTTCGCATCCGATTCTTGATAATATTCATACTATCAAGAAAGAATTTGAGATATATGATGATGTGTGTGGGCCAAAAGAGAAATAATTTGTGATAAGTGTGGGCTCTGTGGTCAAAATGTCAACTATTAATACATTATACTACTAAAAATAATAGTTTCTAAAAATTTAGTGTCGGCAGAAGCCCACACATGAACCAACATACATCCGTCCCTGCTTTCAAGTTGGGAGCCTTCTTTGCATCGCCTCTAAAATATAATCATGCATGTCTTTAGTAGCTCGACCTTGTGCCCGAGGAAAATTCAGGCAGTACCCCAAATTGGCCACTAAGCAAAAAATAGAGATTTATTTGATACTTCATTTAATTGTCTCGTACATTCTCTTATAACACATATCTTTAGACTTTTGAACATTCATTTTCATACCATAAACAATACAAAACTCATTTAAGATGTCCATCGCCACTTTAGTTTGATCTGGAGTGGCCTTACAAAAGAGAAAAACTTAACATCATCAACAAAAAGAATGTGAGACAAACTCAAACCACTATTAGATATATGTATCGAACTCCAAATCCCTTGTTGAACGTTTGCATGTGATTGTCAACATGGTTGGAAGAGTCTGGCTTGGAAATAGAGTTATGTACTTAAATGTGGCTTCCATTAAGGTTTAGTGACATCGCCATTTTGTTTTTCCTTCTTAGTGCAGTCACAGTGAAGATAGTCATAACATCGACACCTTGTGCAAATCATATGAAGACCTTCGTATTACACCCTTTATCAATGACCGTTGAGCCAAAATTCAACAACTGCGAGAGTAATTAAGGTTAACTTCCACTCATACACGAGTAATATTCCACACTTTATCTTGAAAGTATCGTTATTCACTTTTATGGGAGGACCAATAGCAGAGGCCATGTAAAGACATAAGTTTTTATCATGCAAACCATATTAAGACCAGGAAATCAAATCCAAAGGACTATAAGTTTGACTTTTACTTATGACAAAGGTGAATCTCGATGACTAATGACAAACCACTAAATAATGGTCAAAAATCATCCAACGACCATAAAAAATAATAGGGCTAAGCAAAAAAGTATCACCCGCCCGAAACCCGATAAATCCAAAAACTGGATGGGTGGTATAAGTCGGTTTGTTACGGGCTACAGGTTTTGAAATGACCAAAATCAGTCATGAGCGGGTTAGTATGGTCGGTCCCGGTTATGGAAAATCCAAACCATTGGTGCCAGGCCCGCCCAAATTATGCAATGTGATAGTTGTATATGTCACTTTCTCTATCCTTTGGCAGTCTTCTAAGACAGTTGTATGAGTGTATGTCACTTTTTCCATGTACTTTCCCTCATCCTCCCAATGTCACATATCCCAATTTCATTCAATTAAATTAATTAATACTTTCACTTTGCGCTCTCTCTCTCTCTCTATCTACAAGATTCATTTTTTCAACAAAAACAAAACCTATGTATCTGTTATTTCTATTCTTTTGTTTTTTATTTACCTAAAGCAAGTTGTGCAAAGCTTAATCTCATGAAACCATTCTTTTTCTTCAGTCCATTTAATCCCATGAGAATTTATTTTTGCCTCTCCATATGCAATCTCAAAGTTGAAGATGATTGGCATGACACAATTTACAAGACCTTATTGGTCTGAATAGGTTGGTGTTTGCCATTGTTGTTGAGTGTGTGCTATTCCTCCAACCAACCCGTTTGAACCCACCCATACTACCTGTTCTTCGCTTAAACCGCCACTCGTCCAAACCAACACCGTAAACGATCGGAAATGGTTTTTGTTGGTGTAAGCCCTAGAGGCCAATAGTTTATGTTGAACTTATCTTATGTATCATGACTTTTATTATTGAATAAATATATGGCAATCTTTATTATATTTATAGTAATGTTAATAAAGTCCTTAAAATAGATAGTTCATGTAATAATATGTTAAGTGTGACTTAATCATGA
>Ga0315915_1001040_pt1 | contig 32270 bp, 14 predicted proteins | sample MpolbnodulesMG_FD_207738 | JGI IMG/M metagenome (GOLD analysis project Ga0315915, IMG submission 207738) | Medicago polymorpha root nodule microbial communities from Los Angeles, California, United States - branched nodules | ecosystem: Host-associated > Plants > Roots > Nodule | place: USA... | reverse complement strand
TATATATGAATATGAATTTGGCACTTTTTTTCTATTTCCAATTTGTTTTGGAATTTTTAGGGTCTAAAAGGAGAGAATAAGAGAGACAAGACAAGTATGCATTATGGATTGTTAATGCTTACTATATATATTAATTGAAAATCAACTATGCATTATGGATAGGTTAAATATTTAAAGAATTTAAAATCATTAAATAATTGGTTAGAAGTTCGATATCTAACTCTTATTATATAGAGAAGAGTTCATTTTACACGATGTATTTAATAGTTACTTCAATCAAGATCAAACAATTATGAAAATTTCATCATAATAATCCAAAATTATACATGAAAAATGTTAATTAGTGCCCTGAAAAGGAAGTTGAAATTTTTGATATTTTTAAAGAATAATTACTTAATTTAAAATGTTTAAAAAGTGTTTAGGGGTATTCGTCAACAAAATCTATTATATATTGATTGAAATAATCGCATTCATTAGGTTGGACTTTTCATTATTTTAAGAAGTATGAAGAAGAAAGATGCAAGTTATTTTCAATGTATGTGAAGGGTACGTTGAGGTTTAATGAATGAGATCTAATTTTTATTGTAAAAATAATGAGATGTAATTTTCATTCTGTTTAAGAAAAATGAGATAAAGTTACCGTCCAAATTTGACCAAAAATAATTACCGTCCCAAATAAGACGAATGAGGTATTTAAATGGATTTTTTTAATGGATTAGAAAAAGAAGAAATATTTTTATATATATAAAAAAAACTTGTAATCATATGTGCTTAGTATTTTAAGACTTTGTTTGCGAGTTTGAGGAAAAAAGAAGAAAATGCTTTGACAGGTGGAAAATATGAGGGAAAATAGAGAAATCTTTTAAAAAATTTAAAAGAGTAATTTTTTATAGAATGATAAATTAATACATATAATTACTATATTTTTAATTTAAAAAAATATATAGCACCATAAATTAAATTTGAAGAATTCATATAAACCCCCCAAAACCCTCCTCCAATACAATTTTTTAGTTCCCAAATGAGGAGGGTTTAAAATTATGAAGAAAAGTTAACCCCCGAAAGCCCTCCCCTCCCACTTGCTTATTCCTTTTTTCACAAGTCTTCTCATCCCTTCCTCTCCAAACTTGCAAACAAAGCATAAGGCTATTGTTTGGCAACATCGCTAATTCCTTTTAGTTTTACAAATGGCTGAATATAGATCCTCAAATGACAAGGAAACTCCCACCGTTGATGATCTGCATTCAAGTATTATGGACCCAACGATGTATACTAATAATTTTGAACTTAAGCCATCACTATTGTCTATCGTGCAACAAAACCAATATTCCAGTGTCCTGACGAATTACCCAAATCTTCATTTTGCTATTTACTGAGAATATTGTGACACTTTTGAAATGTCTAAAGTCGCAAGTGATATCATACGACTTCAACTCTTCCCTTTTTCATTAAAGGAAATAGTGAGGACTTGGCTACATTCATTGAAGTCCATTTCCTTTTTCACATGGGACAAGCTAAGAAAACCCTTCCTAGCTAAACACTTTCCCATTTCATCAACCGCTTCGATGAGAAATCAAATTACAAATTTTTATCAATCAAAAAATAAATACTTAGAGTTTTCTTCATTCATGTGTCCACCTAATCACAATAATGATTCTATGTCGAGTCAAGTTATCATTTCTGAAAAGTCTGCTATTCGAAAAGAGTCATACAAATAAGTACTCCTTCCTTCGACAAAATTATATTTATTAATGTTCATGCCTCCACGACCAACTGTCGTGTAAATTAGCCTTCATAATGAACAACATTTTGTTACCAAATCCTCATCCAAAACAAATACTCTTCTTCTCCAACATTACCCCACCTTCGTCAACATCCCACCTCCAATCTACACATATTCACCACAGACATTTTATTGATTGTTAAACTAAAAACCCTACTAAATCTCTCACACGATATCACCCCAAAGATGGATAATCAAATCAATTCTCACTATTCAACACTACCCCATTCTTTATGTTTGAATACTTTTGCTAAAACTAAATTTAAAGTGACATAATTCATTTGGTAAAAGAAAATAATTCATATTTATTAAAGTGCTAAAAACAATTTTAATTTTTTGAAATAATTATTAAATTATAAATGAGGATTAGCAAAGTCCAAAAAGACGACATGCAATCAGAGTTGTTTTTTCTGTTAAATTTATAATTGTTAACTAAAATAGTGTAAGTGTAAAGATTTGAGTGGTTGATAATGACAAACCAACATTTTTGACAAAAAGTTACGGAACTGCTATGGTTATTTTATTTATTAATACCCTTCCCTGACTGAAAAGTTAGATTCATTTGTTTTTGGCCGTACTCCATAGATTCATTTGAAAGCTACAACTACAAGAAAATGTTGTTTTAATTTGAGTCTTAGAAAAATTATTTTAAGCCAGAAATCATTTTCAATAACTGTAATTGTGTTTGTTTGAACTTTTAAAACTAATTAATTTTAAGTTAATATACGAACTTTAGTAAATATACTCAATGCAACTCAAATTTTAATGGTAGAATCCAATAGGGTCATATCGGCGAAATTTATTGCATGTTTATCTTCTATTTTTCTAAATATAATCACTTTAATTAGACTACTCTAGCTCAATAATTAAAAATTCTTCAAACTTTAAACGATTTGTGAGTTGTATAAAAATGAGCTCATACAGAAGTTCATTGGCCAATAAGCTGGCTATAGGCAACTATAATTAGACTACTATAACTTTTATTAAGATCAAAGCACAAATATGCAAATATGAGAAGTTGGCATTTCAACTATGTCGATATTCCTATGGAGTTAAAACCATATTTAGTCATATGTACAATTTGCATAAATATGATACTTTAATATACACCGTCTTTCAAAAGTAGAAGTTTATGGTCCTCCTCATCATACTGACCGGGACAATTACTTAGCAATTTTGAATCGACAAAAACAAAACAAAAAAAGGAAAACTTTTACCTCAAAACTCAACTTCTATTTGCTTTTCATTGTTTTTGCCGAACCAACACATATGAAGTCCATGTAAACGAAAAGAAATGTAAACTTCTAATTTCAAAAGGAATGAATTTTGAATAATTTTTACTTAGTAGTGTATCGTCAACCACCTATCATTTGTCAAGGCTGTCCACCAAAAAATCAACCTATAACTTAACTAGTCTCCTAAACTTATACTACATTGCCTTTTGTGCTTGAAAAAGTTTGGACTTAACGTGAAAATGAGAAGAGGAAATTTATTTTTTGGAAGATTGAATGCCAAAAGCTTTTGCTGATGTATTCAAATAGAAGAGAAATGAGAACCTAACCACTAAAGTTAATGGATCATAAATTTGGATTCGTGATTGATGCACAATATTGGCATGCTTGGTTGATTAACATGAATATTTGGATATTTGCATTAGGCAAAACAATGAGTCATATTGTAGTGTCAATGAGAGTGCATGGAAGGATGGTTGCTCAATAGAACCTTTCAAAATTACTCACAATTTTTTTAAAAAGTAGATTGGAAGTTACAATCCGATTAGAGATATACACACAAATTTTTTATCGAAAGTTATGATCCAATCGATTAAACAATTTGAGAGACATATTGAACAACCATTGCACGGGGAGATGTCCTTCAGAGTCTGACTTCTTCATATTCTGACTTGCAACGTAGCTTCTCATAAAAAATTTTGCTCTTCAATTTGTTTTTTTAAAATCAATACTTTGATTAAAACATAATAAATTTTAGTATATAATTCTGCACACTTGAACAAATATTCACTTCATCATATTCATTTTCTCTCTCTTAGTTTATCTGAAACCCTAATTTCACTTCCTTTTGTTTCACCCAGGCGCCCCACTTCTCCTCTCATATCAACCTACTCCTACCCAAATTTTACACTTCAGATCTGAGAAAATTTTCATTTTCAAAAGAATTGTTAAGATCGAAGGAAGAAGATAAATTACTTGCCGAGCAAGTTATCCCACCTAGTGCCAACAAACTTGCCACATCATCACTGACAGCTATTAGCAACGCAATCAAATCTGTTATGATGGAGGGTGAAATCATCTTATGGATCCTATTGAGCAGTAAGTTGCTCTTGTGTGTTGGGGTAAATGAATTATATATATTTTTAAAACAAAATTATTAATTTTTTTTGGGTAGTGTAAACAAAATTATTAATAAAAAGGCATTGAAATTTATATAAATTTTGGAATATGGTATTTACATAATTTGAGTTTATCGGTTCAATTAGTTTGATCAGTAATTTTTTTAAACACTCAATGATAATAATTAGTGATCTGAATTGTGTATTTTTTCCTCACTAGTGTTTGAATGCAGATCATCCAATTTTTTTAACCCCTGACTTAAACCAGTGATGTATTGGTTCAATCAATCTGATTCCTGAATTTTATGATAGTGATAATTGGGGATTGATACACAAATCTTTAAATTGAGAAATATTGTGAAAAATGTAATCTTTTGACATTAAGGTTACAGTTTCAAAAGATAATTTTTGCAAATAAAGAGGTGTCCGCTTTAAAAAGACTATGCAATATTATAATGAATTTTAAAGAAATTTTATAATCGATATTTTGTAATCTAGGTTTCAAACAATTTATATCATAAGAATTTATAGGATTTCAAACGACGTTATAATTTATAAAATTTTAAGCAACTCCACAAATTTATAAAATACTACACTCTCTAACACAACATTTTCAATACATTTTTTTATTGGTTAGAATTCAAATCGATCCCACTAAAGTTTGAAAGTCTCATCTTAGACAACAAGAAGGAAATATTTTTCACTAACTTTTCACTAAGTGAAGTCGAACACATGGATTTAGTGGAATCGACTACAATTTATTTATTAATTAAAATTAGAAATAGAGGTACTTCTTTCAAAGATTAAATTTGGTGTCCCTAAATCACTCTTCATGGTTTGAACCTTGCAAATATTTGATAGTTAAAACAAACCAAAAAATTCCAAATTAAGTAGGCTCTTGAATTATCTATGTGGAATGCATGCATGAGTGTAACTTGATAGATCCATGTTCCGTACCAAAAAGAGGTTAACCGTTGTAGTTGGAAAAATGAAAAATAAACAAAATTTTAATTGGGAGAAGATCCCTATACACACAACCACAATCTGACTATGACACCAATGATCATAGTAAGAAATATTTCAAAAGAGTAATAAAAGAAATTGACCAAAATCAATATGAAAATACAAACTCAGCTCAGCTTTTTCTTCTCCAGAATCCAGTTTTGGACTCTGCTGATATATTTCTCATTTATTTTCCTATACAATTGGCATAATTTGCTGTAGCACTTCAAAACAAATCTATCAATGTAATCTTCATATCTTTCATAAAGTGCTGGGATAGTAAGAAGAATAAAGAGACCTGCCACATAGTCAAACCACAACAACAAATTCAATATTTTTATAAAAAAAATTTGCTACTGCAATTTTCAAGAACTAATACTAATAGATTCTAAAGGTATGTTGTGATAAACAACTTAATTAAGCGCTATAGCATAAACAATTATTATATAAGTTCTTGTGCATAAGCTATTTCTATAAAAGAAGACAAAATAAAGTCGAGTTGTTTTCATATAGCTTTAAGCTTAGTTCCATAAGCTATTTAAACACTTGTAGTGGAAGCGTTTTTCATACAAGTGCTTATGTATAAGCTATTTCTATAACAAAAGATAAAATAAAGTCAAACAATTTTCATAAGTTATCCTGGAGAGCTTATGGAAATAAGCTGAGAAGAACTTTGATACATTAACATGTCATAAGCTATTTCCATATACTCTTCCGAATTGTCTCATAAATGCTCATGCTATTAGATAAACTAAAATAAGCCAACCCAAACAAGTTCTAAGTCTATTTTGATCAAATAAGAGAAACTTACCGGTGTATGCCAAGGTAAGAAAATCAGTCAAGCCACCAACAACAGCAATTAACCAGAGGTATGCAGCTACTTTCAGAAACAGCCTCGAGTCCTTACCAAGGGCAATATCTTGAGAAACTGAAAACAGATTATTAACTTTGGTTTGGATGAAAGCTGCCATTTCATTTGTCATTTCATCTGACAGATGCAACTGTGGTAGAGGTGGAGCAGGTCTGTCAAAAAAACAACAGTTTAACATGCTTTTGTAAATTTTATTGATAAATGTAAAGCATGAACTATGAACAATTGTTGAGAGTCATACATTAAATAACGATATGGCCTGAATGGTAGTTATTACATGCAGAGCAACCCTCACCCCATGAACTAGCTTTAGAGGTTGAATTAGGTCAAAAATTTCTGATATAATATTAGAGTCTATCATATTCGTTGGGCCACACAAGTCAGACTCCATAATTAAATTCTAGACGTAAGAGGGTGTTGGGAGTCTACATTGGATAGTGATATGACATGGATAGTAGTTATGTTACAAATATAGGGGCCTAAGGGGTAACCGTCACCCCATTAACTAGCTTGTGTGATTGAGTTAGGTCCAAATATGAATTTTAAAAGTTTGAGGTATCCCTTGTCTTACAAGCTAGTTTATAAAGTTGAACTAGGTCAAGTTCAAATTATGAGACTGTATTAGAGCCTATCAAAGATCTGTCAGACCACCTGCGATCACTTGGTCATGCACTAGATGTTCTGTCTTGAGCGTGAGGGGGGTTGAGTAACTAATTTTGCAACAAAAGTTTTAGAGGACTGGTACCTAATCATTGAGGAGACTAATTTTGGTGATAAAATTCTTTGGAAGATTAATGTGATGAAACCCTAATCTTTAGGAAGCCATACGGTTACTCAACATATGTCCGTCAAGCTAGTTCGTTCATAAGTAGCCATAATGTACTGTAAGAGGTTTTTATTAGTTTAATGACTATTTTCTCTTACAGGTATTCTGATGCAAATAAGGTATTTATCCCACTTCAGAATCAAAATGACTCTAACTAAATGGATGTCAGGTCATGAAACTTTTAAGACTTGGTGTTAAATCAGTTACACACATTATTGATTTTGGCCATCAATTTGAGATCAGTTGGCTCACACTATGCCTTCACCAAATCAACTTAAAATAATCTTAACAATTGATTTGAGATCGGACCAGCAAGATCAATAACTACGTTATACTGTTTTTGGATCACGCAGTTACTGCATAGAATCTGAATGCCAAATAACTATTGTCCTTTCAATCTAAAAAAGCAAGTACTAGACATTAAACATTGATACAGACTTACACCTCAGTTGTCCGGAAAGCATTAAGTTTTTAAACCATGCTTCATATTTCTTAAAATTTCAACATCTAAGAATGTATAATCTACAACCCCCATTAGCAGATACAATTTAAGCATATGGTATATATTTAATTTAACACAAACTTCAGCATCCAAATCATAGCAATTTTTTACCACTAAACCTTGGCAATAGACAAAGTAAAACCCAAATAAACGAAAAAGGAAAAATACTACAAATATTTTACAATTCTAGATCAGAATCAATATCCAAATTTGAAATGTCAATGATCAATAAACCACTTGACAATTTAACACACTTAGGCCATGTTTGGATAAACAGTTTAATTAAGCGCTTAAAACATAAATGCTTATCATATAGGTGTGTAAGTATAAGTTTTTTCTATAGTAAAAGATAAAATAAAGTCAAATTGTGTTCTTATAAACTGTTTTCATAAGCTATCCTGGAGAGATTATGGAAAATAATGTATGAACACGTCATAAGCTGTTTTCACAAGCTCTCTCAATTCTCAAACAGTCTTATAAGTTTTTACGTCACTAGATAAACTCAAACAAGTCAATCGAAACAAATGATTCAAACAACAAAATGGAAGTCAAGGCGATCCAATTCGAAGTCAAGTATACTAAAAAAGAAACATAAATTTGTGAGTAGTATTTAATTACCTATTAAGAATTGCTGCAGATTTAGCCCAAAGAAAAAGAATAACAACAAGAAGGAGAAGAACATTAGAAACAAGAGACAAAAGGGTATAACCAGATCTCTCAAACACAACAAAAGCAGCTAATGTAACCAACAATATCATCACAGTTTGATTCTTCCTTCTCCATAGGATCAAGTCTGCAACTGCATTCAAACATCACATTGATTCAAAAACAATTTCAATATCAAAGATCATTTTTTTCAAAATTAGTACTAAAAAAATGAAACAAAATATATATATAAGCATTAAGCACAACCCATTAAGCTTATTTGGATTTTAAACAGAATTAAATGAATGTAAACAAAACAACAATGAGAATTTGAATGAAATAATGAATAAAGTTAAGAAATTTAATAAAAAAAAGTATGAGAAAATGGTGTTACCTTGACCACTTCCAAGGATCTCATGAAGAGTTCTTTCTCTGTTGAATAATCTTTGAGATGAACCCATTTTAGTGAAGAGGAAAATGATGATGAAGAAAGGATTTGTCTCAGCAAAAAGCAGAGAGGTTTGAAATGATCCACACACAGAAAAGGAAGAAAAACAGTGAACTATGTTTTTGTTTTTCTTAATCAATTTTAGTATATAGTTTTGTTTTCTTCCCTCTTCTTTTTTATGTATTTTTATTTTTATTTTCCTATTATTGTTTTGAATTTTATTGGAACAGTGGTCCCTGAATTATTAATTTCTTTAGGGAAGGTTTTTATGGTATGGTCTCAATTTTTATTTTCCAGCCTAAAAGTGGAGTGCTTATTTGCTTTTCAGTTTCTGATGCCAACCAATCTACAATTTTGCTAACACAAAAATGGGGATAAATGATTTAATTTCTATCTACAATTTTGATAAGATATACATTAATCTACTCACATCTCAACACATATAAAATTGTTGCTATATTGTAGAAACTATAAAGTAGCTTAATAATGAAATATGATTGAACATGTTAAAACTCTATGTGCAATCTCTTGTTCAAATTGTGATAGTCTCTAGTTATGATTTGTTGCAATCCCTTATTATTTAGGAGAAATACTAATACGTGTTTTAGATTTAAAGTGAAAACTCTGTCTTAAAAATTGTATATGTAATAGATTGAAACTTCAATGAAAGTTGGTTCAATTGATAAGAAGTTGACTCACTCGCAAAGTCGTGAGTTAAACTCTCATTGTCGATGTAATAACCTCTTTAGTGGATGGTTTATAAACGCTCTTATGCCTTGAGGCCTTAAGCACCAGAATCCAACTCACATAAACTTTTTCTTTTTTGTGTAAAAAAGAACACAGTGAAACATTAAAAATCAATTTTTTCTACCTAAAACTTATCAATTATTTCTTTTTTGAATCCTTAATTTTTTTTTATTAGTCACACAGTTCATTTCAAAGGGACCGTGGACCTTTTATCAATCCTCTATGGTCTTTCATTTTCATTTTACCTCAAAGAAAACAAATTAGTAATTATTTAATACTAAGTTTTTTAATATAAATTCTACGGGTCCAAAACATTTTAGACACGAAATGCATCAATGTAGTAAAAAAAAATAGAAAAACACTGAAAAATATTATTTCAAAGATGAAATCATTTACTATTAGACGTTTGTTTTTCTTTGTTTTTGATATAAAACTTTCGGTTGCAGTGGGGCTTGACTAAACTTTTCTAGGGTATATCATTTTTCATTAGATGTCTTGTTTGATGAATAAAATGTGGAAAGTGCATTGTGGAAAGATATTTGTACATAGTAACAAAATCCATAATTCTTACCCAAAAAAAAAAACTTATTATCTTTCATGAAAATATAATTTTTTTTTTTTGAAAGAATGAAAATATAATTATTATTTTTAACTTGATCATTCGATAAAATGAATCAAGAGATAGGTCTAATCGACTATTTTGGTATGAACAGAAAAACAACCAATATTAATATGGTCAGTAATTAGGATGTGAGTGGAGATCGAACTCCTATCCTCCTTACCACTCCACTTCCCTCATCCCCAACCATCAAACCAATCTTACATTCCCTATCATGTCATAAGTTAATTTATACTCCCTTTAGTCCTATTTACAAGAAACAATTGATTTTTTAGATACATTGAATAATTTATGTATCTGGTTTAAATTCTTGACTAGATACATAAATTATTAAATGTATCTAAAAAATCAATTGTTTCTTGTAAATAGGACGGAGGGAGTATTTAATCAAGACTTTTGGAAAAACTGTTTGTGTTACAAATCTTGAAGTCTATCATACCTGTAATACATTATATTTTATTTTTGATGAATGTAACACCAATCTTTTAAAGTAAAACTTAACATTTTAAATTTTTTGACTAACATGACAAATTATTTTGCAATATAACATTTTAAATGGATTATATGTTCAAGTCATTTTGTAGGTAAACATGCTTAAATTAGTGAAAATGTATATTGACACCATAGTACAAAGATTTTTTAGTACACTACAAGAACCTCCTAATTCTTGCTTTACAAAGGTCACATTAAACATATCTAATCCTGGCCAGGGGATGTTGAGATAGTAATATGGCCTAAATAAGAAAGCAACTCTCACCTTGTAAACCGGTATTGTAATATTGAATTGAACTCAACCCAAATTTTAAAAGTCGAGAGTTCCGACGATTAGCACAAACAACTTTTAACAGTACGGCCAACGATTTTCTAGACTATGTAGACAGAGCTATCACAATCAGATGGAAATGATAAAGGGTTTAAAAAGCATTGTCAAAACTTGATAGTTTCATATTCAAATAAAAATGTTGAAGGGTTTTCCTTACAGTTTATAAATTATGCAATTGATGTATACTGCACAGTACAATGACCTTAAGCCATTGATGTATGTTTCAACCAACTAAACCGGTATAGTTTATTGTCCTCAATTGCAAAAACAAATCTGGTACAATTAAAACACAATCTTCTCTCAAGGAGTGTTTTCTTTATTCTGGTTTCCACTTTGAGAGTTACCACCACCTAAAGAAGACGAGACTTGTTGGTTGTTTCTATCATTCGGAAGAGAACCAGCTTCGGTAGCTTCCACATGTTTGTTGCTTTCATCACTAGGAGGTACACTAGCTTCAATGGTTTCTACTTGTATACTCTTTTGCTTGTCATTATTTTGAGGAGCACTGGCTTCAGCGAAATTGGTCATGGTTGGGGTTGAATCCAACAAACTAGCTGCTATAGCCGCTTTTAGATCCTCATCTTCCATGTCCGAAAACATTTCAGCTTCCTCACGTGAAAGAAACGGATTTGAATGTTGTTGCCTTTCAACAACTCTTTGTTGTTGTGGAGCCTGCTGTACTGAGTTGCAAGATTTAGTTATTCTCTCAGCATCTTCAGGTGAAAGCCATTGCCCGAAACCGTTGGATTCAGCCGAAGAGATGGGAAACTCTTTTGGGAAATTTCCTCTCACCAGGAATATGCTCCATCCAAAACCTTTCAAAGAGTCGAGATAAGCTGCAAGGTAAAACTTGGAAAGGTGTTGTGGAGCTGCATAGAGACTGTCAAAGTTATACCATTCACCATTCACTTTGCGGATGCAAAACCAGTGATCTTGCAAATGACAAATGAAGGCATTTTCCAGCTCAGGGTCAATCTGGGCAGGCTCAGCAACTGGAGAATCGAGGGGAATGACTTGTAGGTCCCACACTTCCAAAGCCTTTTGTAAAACCTACAAGAAAGACTTTGCACAGTTAAGTAACTCATAAAATAGCAAAGGATCAAAGTCCTAAACTAAATTGCCTGCCCAATAGAATATTGGATGCATGCAACATCTCAATAAACAGCTCTTAAAAAAAAAAACATCTCAATAAATAGATACCATTACTTTAAACTAATAATGTTTTCCCAGAATCTAAATCATACAAGGAAACAAAGGTGTAGCAACATGCAAAATATAATTGAAGATCTTAATTTCAACAATAATATATAGATGAGAATTTCCTCTCCCAAAAAAATTATAGATGAAAATATACAGTGATAGAAGATGGACTTTGATAATGATTCCAGACTAAATAATGCTATAAAATATATCAATTGTGTTGAAAATAAGATTAAAATCCAAATAGAGGATGGACTTTGTTATTGGCTTACAACGCGTCAATTCATCCCAATAATTTGGGCTTGGATCGCGTGCTACTAAATGTGATTTCTTTCCAAGGAAATATCTGGCCCTTATCTAGCTCTTCAACAATTTCACGTGCTAATAGATATTATTTCCCTCTGATGGTACATGAAAATCTTAATGGACTGCACATAATGATGGACTGCACATAATGATATTTACTCTTCAATTACAAAGAAATAACAAAATCTTAAGGGTATGTGCCTCCTAGCTGCAGGCCCCAAATCTATTTCAAATTATCACCTGCCCTCTTTCTAATCCCTTCTTATTAATATACAGCACAGACTAACCTTTTAACTAACTCACAAATCACTACCAAACATAACGCCGTATATATCGTTTCCCACCTTTGTTCAATCAAAACACATGAAATCTCACAAGTTTTAACCATGAGGGCATTGTGCGCATATACAAGGAAGAATATATATATATATATATATATTGTACAGTACAGGTGCTAGAGCAAGAATATCTCTAAAAAGAGCTTCTTTGCAGGTCATGACCGAAGTTGCAGGGGTAGGTCATATGAGAGTTGATTAAGTTTGCACAACTTATAGTCATAGATGAAAAAATTTGGATGATACAAGGAGAGTAACAGAGTATAAAAGGGCTGAACTACAAGTTGTGATAGGGGTGGATACTAAAATCAGCCTAGAACATCGCCGTGCCAGAATTTAGAGGTGCCAAAGTCATAGAATGGGAACAACAAATTTCGTCAAGCAATGGAGGAACCAGCATGGCCTCGGAAAGAAAATCAAGTGACAAGCAAAATGAAGGAGAAAGAAGAGGACCAAACCCCAGCAGAAGAGAAATAAGAGTAGATACAGTATGGCATCCTTTATCTTTTGGTAGGCCTCCTTTGTTTTGCGGCCATCAATGTTATTTAGATACTAAAAATATTCATCAGCTATAGGGAAAAGGACATACTAGATGTTTTCATAATAGATTTGAACATCATGTATTAAGAAACTTCTACTTATATATTGATATCAGAGTTGGATATTTTGGGGTGTTGGAAATACAAAGCTATCCAAATCTTACTCAAATTAAAAAAACATGGTTATATTGGGAAGTTCTATTTTGCTACGTTTTGATAATTAGGTTTTTCATACTAGCAGCTAGGCACCAGTCAGACTCAGGGCTTGGATGATCGTGACACAAACCTTAGAGATTAAGTAAGGTACAAACTAAGCATAAGCGACAGATGGCATACAGGAGAAGACATAAGAAAGAAAAATATGGATCATACTGCAGTTTTAAAAACACCGTTTGTTTCAGTTTTTTAATGAAAAAATAACTATCTCAAAAAGGATCACTGTTAAAAGTTTCTAGGCTGTTGTTTAAGCTTTTACAACAATAAAAATTTGAGAAAAATGTGATTTTGATTGCAATGCAAAGTTACCAAAGTATCTGCTAAAAATTATAACTACCTTTCAAAACAAAACAAGATTTTACAATTGTTTTTAACGAATAATAGCTTCTGCTTTACAAAATATAGATCGCTTTTTTAACACAATATTTCCGTAAGTTCTTTCAAAAGCTTAACAAAGGTGCCCCCAATGGTACGTTCGTCAAAAAGGATTTGAGAGGGAAGGGAAATGGGGAGATCAAGATATCAATTAATATGAAACTCAATTATTCAGTTTCAATGTTGAATGTACAACAATACTAGTATTTGTTTAGTTAATAGTGCTGTTACAAAACATCTGTGAAAACAAAATGTTACTAAACAAAGGTTATAACAACCATTTGTGAAGTATATAGCATTATAACTGAACTCCAGCCAAGAGAGTCAAAAACAATTTCTTAAAAAAGAAAAAAACTTACCAACTGTTTCTATTTAATTGAAACCCTAATTCCTAACAGCCCAAACAAGAAACTATCAAAATAAAACAAAAAACATCAGTCCTATTGCGAATTTAAGCTGTTTTCAAAACTCATCTATAATTTCACCAACACAAAAGAAAGGAGCTGAAGCTATAACACAAGGCATATCGAAACGTTACCATTTAATTGACGTAATATTCTCACTATAAAAGTTCAAAAAGGAGGGGGTAAATGTCAAATGAAACTAGCAGTGTGTTAAGTGCTACTGCCGAAATCAATACATAACTGCTTAAGATATAACCTATATTAAACACAATTATTCGGTTTCAATGAATGCATGCATATGTACTATTTTTTTAATAGTATCGGTTACAAAACACGCATGAAAACAAAAGAGATCCGTATCTCGCATGGGTAACTAAATAGTACCCTCGCTAAATACAAAGCTCATAAAAACCATCTATGACGTATACATATCTCGCATGGGTAACTTACTAGCTCCCTCACTACATACAAATCTCATAAAAACCATCTATAACGTATAGACATTAAAACTCAACAGCCAAATCAAAACGCACTATCACAATAACGCCACAATGAGACTTATTTGCATCAGCCATGCACATACACAACAAGAGAATCGAAAACAAAATTCCTCAACAAAAATAAAACTTAGAAACTGTTTCTATTTAAATTAAATCCAAACAAACAACACAAAATATTCTAAATCAACAAAGATAATAAACCCAATCATGCCATGAATGTAAGCTGTTCTCAAAACTCACCTTTAATTTCATCAACACAAAAGAAAGCCTTCACAGATATAACTACAAACATTCTTTTTAAATAATCAATGTAGTCAAATAGCGCCTATAGCATTTAAGTGTGGCAGAATCTGAACAAATCACTATTGTTCTGCAATTGAATGCCCAAAATCAAGTCACAACAAACCAAAGGAAGAACAATAACATCTGCCACAAAATATGTTTGTTGAAGAGTCCATTGAAAATTCCTACAAATGTATGGAGCTTCCAATTAGTGACCCCCTCCACCCGTAATAGACACGGGGTGATAACCACCAATTTACATCCTAACTTCCTAGTCATTTCCAAACCCTATTTAGTACAAAGTGTTATCAAATGGCGAATACAACGCTATAACATAGCAGAATATGAACAAACCACTATTTTCCACCATCGGTTGTCAAATAATGAAAATTTAAACCGTGCTGCATCTGTGGGACTCATCAAGATCCATACAAACTTCAACAAAACTTATATAGTGCTTACAAATTACACACCAACAAGGTCTTCACATCAACAGGTTTTTGCAGGATGCAACTAAACTAACCTTCTTGGCCACACTAGACATGACTTAACCTAATTAAACCGCTTATAAGTATTTCTCATCAATTATCATTATATATGAAGCAAATTCAAAATCAAAATGAAGCAAATTAAAAAAAAAAAAATATCAAATTAAGCAAACTCAAACAAAACCCAACATACATCAATTTCAAAATGAAGCAAATTAAAAATAAAATCAACTTTTTTTTTATCATAAAACAAAACTAAGCAAATTCAAACAAAACCCAACATACATCAAAATCAAAAACATGATAAAATTATTCGAAAAATCAATAATTGAATGAATTATAAGAAACAATAAGATAATAAAAAGAGAATTTTGGGGAAGAAATGAAAAAAAACCTGGATACTGAAATCACCATCAAGGGAGACGTTATGAGAGAACAAATCACCACCGGCGGAGGAGTGAGCAGGCATCATCATCATCTGCCTCTCTTTGCAATCGAGATCAGAAGCAAGAGCAGCCAAATCAAATTCAGAGAAAAACGGACCTTGAAGAACAGTGTTGACGCAATGAACAGCGCAAAGCTTCGATTCTTGTACCTCGTGATACAACATTCCTCCATTGCTTGCTCCTTCCATCATCATTGAAATTCGAAATTCAATTCAATTGAATTGAACAAAATTGAATATGAACTAAACCCTAATTTATTCGTTTTTTATTTTATTTTTTTGCTTTTTGGATTGTGTTATTTTTTGTGTTGCAGAAGACGAGAAAGGAAGAAGATTTGGAAATTAAACGGGGTCTTAATTAACGGGTAAATGTAATTAATTAACTTTTGACCAAAATAATTTTAATTAATTATTTTCTTGTAATAAAAGACAACATTGTCGGTTTTGTTAATTTTTGTTTTTGCTTATGTGATGTTGTGTTGGCTTGCTTCGTGTCAAATTTTGGAACATAAGCATTAAGAGTGTTTTTGATGTGCGAAAAGCCAAGTAGTAGTAACTAGTAACACAACAAAACAACATAAACAAAAAAGTACAAGTATCAAACACATCGTAAACTAAGTAAGCAGTTAAAAACAAATGACAATGTTAAATCTATAATATTGACATTATATGTCATATAAATATTAGACATTGGGGTGTTGGATAAATGAACTGATTTAAACTAAGAAAAAATAGTTGAAGGTTGTCAGTTTAAATATGAACAAAGAGTCAAATATTAATCTAATAAACTAATAGCTTCTTTTTTTTTGACAAAATAAACTAATAGCTATAACATTTATCATTCAAAAAACATAAAATAGATATTATAAACTTGATGCACGTAATAAAAATCTTGATGCACACATTAAAACCAAATGTAATAAACTTCTAACCAAACGAGCTTAAAATGATAGTTGATCGATCCCCCCTTTTTTGGTCTTTGATGATAATATTCACGATATATGGGTTTGGGGAGCTGCTCAAACAAGAAGATATTCTTGCACTATAACATATAGTTGGTTTTTATCTCGTTGTAAAGAGTAGAATGATAATGAAAGTTGGGATTGAATTTGGAAATTGTCGATTCCAACTAAGGTGAAACATTTCCTTTAGCTTTGCATGAACAATGTGATCCCAACTAACAAGCTTCGCCATCACTATCACTTGGCAACTTCTCCTGTATGCCAAAGATGTGGAATCCATGATGAAGATGTGCTTCATTGCCTTAGAGATTATGCTTCATCGAAGGAAGTTTGACAGCAAATTTGTAGTGTTAATCATACATATTTCTTCATCTTCACAACCCTGAAAACATAGTTACAAACCATGTCTAAAGGACCTTTTGGAAACAAGTTAGAAATAGCTATTTGGTGGATATGGCGCTTAAGAAATAACCATACGCTTGGTGACAAGTAATGGAAAACCCCAAATGTCATTCATTTTATAGACATCATGCGTACAGACCTAACTTATGATAATATTCGCTCCTTTTAGCACCATATTAATCGTAACATTGTTAAGTAGACCCCACCACAAGATGGATGCGTTAAGTTGAATATTGATGGAAGTTGGGGTGCCTCTCATTACATTGGTTCTGCGGGTTTACTTCGTGACAACAAGGGCAATTGGATAGTTGGTTTCTCTTCTAATGAGGGGCAGGGGATGCACTTTTTTTTATAGCTCTTTGGTGTTTATCATGGTTCGATGTTGGTATTAAGAAACTCAATTCAACAAGTTATTTGCGCGACAGATTCTCTAGAAGTCATCTGCCTTCTTCATCATCCAGATTCCAGACCACTCGCACATGCATGCATACGCTTCTTTGTTAGTGAAGATCTTTGGTTTAAAGGAGCATATTCCTAACATTTCTTTCCAACATGTGCTTAGAGAGGTAAACTGTTGCGCATATTTTTTGGTCAAGTTCGGTCGTTCTTCAAGGTTAGGTGTGACATTTTGGTAGACTCCTCCTTCAAAGTTGGAGTCAGTGTAGAGGCTCCAGGCTAAACCCTGTTTGTGGATTTTTTTTTCTTCCTTATTTCTTTGTCATTCTGTCAACAAAAAAAAACAATTAGCTTGATTAGTTAATGAGCTCCACCAAATAACGAATTGTTTACTCCATCTGTCTCATAACAACTGAGTCATTTGAAGAAAAAAAATGTGTTCTAAGATAACTGAGTCATTTCACTTTTTAATACAATATTAATTATTTTTTTCCCTTTATAACTCTAATTAATATTACTTTCGTCATTCCCATTTCAATATATTCCACTTAACATTTATGATAGTGGAGAATGTACCAATACTTAACACGAGCACATAAAATCATTTTTTTCTCTCCTTCATTTATACATTTGTCTTAATATGTGTGAAATAAGCAAATGACTCAGGTAATCCGAGACAGATGAAGTAAAAGAATCTGAGTTTGATTCTTGACTTTACTTTCCTCTCAGTCAAACTCTAAATTACCAAATGCTTTTTTTCCTAAAAATCGAAGGGCCCACACAAGAAATATAATAAACTTGTATGCAAGAAACTTCTAAAATTACGAGATGCCTTTTTCCTAAAATTTATAATAATTTTTTCAAATATAAATTTCATTTTTTTTATCAAATAAATTTCATTTTTTTCTTTCTTGAACATGTGTCCTAAATATTTATTAGCAAGAAACTTCTCAATGCCATTATTTTGCAATGCAACCTCAATGTTTTCAACTTAATTTCTGTTATTTTTTATTTTCATTTTTATTTCAAACTTGAATTCGGGTTCATTAGACATGATTTTGTTTCAAACCTAAATTGGGGTTAATTAGACTTGATTCTTGTTAAGATTCAAAATAGGATATAATTTATAAATTTCATGCAGAAAAAGTTTCTTTTTGGAGTTTCAATGTGTTAAATACACAATTTACAAAAAATAGTTTCTTCTTTGGACCGCTAAACAAGTTTCCTAAGGATTTAAAATCTAAATTTAATCCTAATTTACTTTTCTGACTTGTGCACATTTTAATAGATAAATGATCTAAACGGGACAAAAAAATATAAAGGACCAATTTGTTACAAATAAATAAGATAAATAACATTTAGTGTATTTTTGCCTAAATAAAATGCATTGTTTAAGTTACAATAAGTTAAAATACAAATATAATACTCATATATAAGTTAAAGATGTGGAACCTAATATAAGATTTTGAGTTTCCCGGTGGAGTAAAAAAATGTGTAAGTTGTATTTATGGGGCACAATGAGACCCACAAAATAACCGTTAGTAAGGTTCATCACTGAAGGTGCTCAATTGGGAAATTTTACTCAATACCCCTACACTTGTATCTTCACCCCTACAAAATCTTACAAAATTTCAATTTTGCCCCTTTTGTTATTTGACTTCACCCCGACAAATATATTCTGGTGGCCATAAGTGCAAACCGGAATTCTTGGGGAAAGATTTCCGAACTTTAAAATTGAAGATTCCTTTAATTTGAACATTTGCAACCCAGAATCAAGAACTAACAAACTGGAATACCAATGGAAAGGTTTCGGAAAATGTAAACCATGGCTAAAGTGCAGTCTTCTGTTCTATGGATTTGAATTTTCATAACAATAATAAGTGAGAGAGCTTCCGATATGCTCGGTTTCTTTTGCAAAGGATTTTTGTTTTGTTTGAGATATTGCAAATTATACAATGATTTATTTAATTAGTAATCATTGTAATGAAAAGTAAAGGGATAAAATTCAAGTCTAATGCTACAACTAGAAACCATTAATCTTTAAAATGGAAAAGTAGCTATACATTCCAACACATCCCAATCTTCTAAATATTAGATCCATTATAGAAGTGACTTTTAACATTGAAGAAAGCAATATTGTTAAATTTTTCAACGGAGCCACATACAGTGTCTACCCCTATTTTGATACGAATAAATCCAATTAGTTTGAAAGATGAACACGAAAAAAGGGGACGTGATAAATCGAACATTGTTAAATTTCGGAAACCTTCCAGTAGTATTCCGAATTGCTAGTGCTTTTGGTTATGGATTGCAGTAGTTCAAATTAAAGTAATCTTCAATTGAGCCAAAGTTAAAAATCAGTAAATCATTCCCAAAGAATTATGGTTTATAATTTTGGTCACACTCACCGGAAAACTTATACATATTGGAAATATATTTTGTGGGGTGAACTCAAATGACAAAAAGGGATAAAATGGGAATTTTTTATGTTTTGTAGGGTGAAGGTATGAATGTAGGGGTATAGGGTAAGCTTTTCGCTCAATTGATATACTAGGAGTGATTCTTTTACTAAAATCAACAAGAACCGTAGCTTTACCATATTTTAAGAATACAAATACAAAAATTGATTTCTACCTCCAATAATAATTCCCATGAACATTTAACTTACACACATGCAATAAGCAGATTTAAGAATGTGTTAACTATTTAGCCTCCGTATGAAAAGAGCAACAAACAAAACCTGGAATACTTAATTTTAGAAAAAAGATAAAAAAAAAAAAAAAAAAAAAAGGAAAGGGTGTGTATATATATATATATGGTTTTGTTAGAAGCCACTTATGAATGTGTCTTTTAGCAACTCACACCTCAAGGTGTAATTTCCACTTTTTAGTTATAACTTTGCTAAAAGACACATTCATAAAAATTAGTTGGTGTCTTTTAGCAAATGCTCATAGAATAATTTGCTAAAAGACACCTTCATAAAAGGTATCTTCTAGCAAAACCCTGTATATATATCAATGAGTTACACTTCAAATTATGCCAAGATCAATATCCAATGCAAGAACAATGATGTAAATATATTATCTCACACTTCTCAAGCCTCAAGCTTCTTTCAAACTAGGATGATGAGATGTCTGGCATGAAATTTCATGCTTGTGTAATTAAAAAAGTCATCATGTGGTTCTAGCACAAATCTAGCAACATGCTCATTCAAATCTATTCGAAGTGGAGTAGATAAAATGTAATCTTTCATGTATTCTTTGCGCCTTTCAAATTTTTGTTCGGTTGACAGGAAAACCAGGGTTGTCAACTAAACTGAAATCATCCTTATTGTTTTCTAGGTTCACACATACGAAAGAACACTTGAGAATCCTCTTGGTGGTCCGGTCGTGGTAGGTCATGACCCTATTAGAATCACATGGCACGAGATGTTCTATCTCGCATAAAATCTCCACATGGTTCCACTCCTTCTCTGAGAATATAACATCTGATTTGCATTGTAGATCACAACAAAGTATTTGGTCCATCTTTTCTTGTGTATAAAATATGTATTCACACGAAGTAGAGAGTTGCTTAGTGCCGTTGATCACTACATTCAACTTGAAATCCAGTACCATATTGTTGTCAAAATGCTTTCCAGGTTCTAAATAACACCGAAGAGCTATCTTGGGGGAATTTTTTCGAAACCAAAAAGACACGGTCGATTCATTGCTTCTAAGCTTAGCCGCAATTACTCTCCAGCAACTATCTAGGTTATAAAAGGGATCAAAACCAAGACTTTTAGGTGTATGTGCATGTTGAGTCCACGGAGGACTACATGCTTCTATGACACCGTTGGAGCTTAAATTAAGAGAATACACATTAAGGAAGGACTTCCCATATTCACTATAAACACACATGGCATTTGCAAACACTTTTGGACTCACTTTTTCTTCATCTTTTGATGATCGAAATCCCCTACAACCATAAGTTATTATTATCTCAGGTTTGGGCAATATGTAGTTTGGTAGCTGAATCACCCCTTGGCATCCCCGCAAGAACAAACGTTGGAGACCAACAAGATTTCCAATGGTAAAAGGTATTTGTTCTAGGGCAGTCTGGTCTAAATAAACATCTTTTATATTCTCCATCACTCCCAATACTTCTGGAAACCTCTCAAGACGTGAGCAACCCCCTAGATCTAAAGTCTCTAAAGATGGCAAGTTCATGTAGGGAACCAAACTTTCTAGTTGGGTGCATCCTTGAGCACTTAATAACACAAGCTTATCAAGAAACCCTACTGAGTCATGGATTCGAATTAAATTAGTGCAATAATCAAGACACAGTGCACCTAAATTTGGTACTCTAGATAAACTACGTATTTCAGTAAGGAACTTGCAGCCTTCAAAATCCAGAAAGTTCAACTTCTCAAATACCTAAACAAATAGAAGCCTCAAATTGTTAGATTTCGACAAGAAATAAACATTAGTTTTAGGCTCATAGATCATGTCTAACAAATGAATTTTTTTTAAAAGAATACTTGCCTTGAGTGATTCAAACCGTTTAAGGAAACTCTTAGGCAGGTTAAGTATTGCAAGATTCTTTGGATTGAAATTGAATGGTAAAGAGAATGATTGATATCCACTCCAATCTAGTACTTTCAAACTATTTGGTAGAATTCGAGGACCTCTGGAAAAATGTGCATTTCTAATTATAAGAATTCTCAAGTTCTTCATCTGCCCAAAGGCTTTTCCACACCATTTCACTTTTCTGTCTTCGTGCAAGTCGGCGATTATGACTTCAATTGTATCAGTTCCCTTTCAATTCCAAATCACAATTTAAACACAAATTAAAGGTTGAGAATCTATCATCTGCATAGATAGTTGTATACACAAATTTCTAAATCATAATGTCCTTTTCAGCTGGTAGTAATAAATTTCATCAAACAATTGTAGTTGAGAATGGAAAACTAACAATTCTATAAGTTATGTATTAACTAATACACATTAATAAAAAAGTGTAAATATTAGTAAGCAAAGAGGGGATATACTAACTACCATACCTTGTTTTCTTCTAAAACATGAACAATGTCATCACTAGACCATAATCTACTGCGTCTTCCAGGCTCCAACGTTGATTCCTGCCTCACGATTTCTCTCCCCATGTCTTGAATCAAGTCATGCATTCTCACAAAACCACGGACATCAATTTTCATGAGAGATTTGTCAGTTAGCACTTGTATACCATCCTCCGCATGAAAACCATGCAAGTATAATATTTCTTTGACATAACCTATTTCATAAGAATTGAAGAAACAAGCTATGTCTAGAAAAATACCCTTCTCATCTTCTTCCAAATCATCATAGCTAACTTTAAGAATATCATGGATGTCTTTACGAGGGACTTTTTCATATTTATCCAATGAAGATTTCCATACATCTAAACTTTTTCCAAACAAGTGAGAACCTATCACCTCCAAAGCCAAGGGAAGACCATGACAATAAGATACTGCACGTTTTGCAATATCCACATAATCTGGATCAATTTGTTGATTCTTAAATGCATGCCACCTAAACATATTGAGAGCTTTTTCATTTGTTAGCTGTTTAACCTCATACACTTTAACAATCCCATGAATGGCCAGCAAATGCTTATCTCTTGTAGTGATTATGATCTTGCTGCCAAATCCAAACCAATCATGTCCTCCTACAAGCGCCTGTAACTGCTCCACTTTGTCAACATTATCAAGAATCAAAAGGACTTTCTTTCTTTGAAGCCTCCTTTTAATTATTGAAATTCCTCTATAAACATCTCCCACTTTAATATCTTTCTCCCCAAGTGTTTCAGACAATAGTGTTTCTTGGAGATGAGCAAGACCTTGGTTAATTGTCCTCTCTCTTACGCCAGCAAGAAAACACACGCTTTCAAATTTGTCAGCAATCAAGTTATGCACAGCACGAGCAGTTGTTGATTTGCCTATTCCGCCAATTCCATAAATGCCTACCATGTTGACTCTCTCATCAGACTCTAGTCCTAGGAGATATGTCACTTCTAATATTCGAGACTCCAACCCAATTGGGTTATTTGCAACATGCAAAGGAACACGGTTGATCTTTATAGAGACCTCTTCAACTATCTTTCCAATAAACTTATATTCTGATTCAGACCTGCACATTACAAAAATACATATAAATTGAACGTGTCATTGAGTGCGCTTAGTTCATTCACTTCATCCAAAATTAATCACATAAAAATGATTACTTCTTCATTATATTTCCTTCATCTAGATTATATGTTTACTAGTAAAGATCTGTGCAAGATTGCACAACAACAACAACAACAACCAAGCCTTATTCCACTAAGTGGGGTTGGCTACCTGGCCAAGATTGCACAAATGTGGGAAAAATTAGCAGGACACAGATGTTGAAACTCTTCTATGTGCATCATAGAAAAACCTTTCTTATAATGAATATGTTAGATCAACAAAAACAGTCAATAAGAAAACAAACAAAAACACAATTGATTCATCATGGAGTTTGGCTAATTGTGCTTATGTCTCTGTCAGCACAATGGTTGTTGTAGTTTTTTTTTATCATGCAATACTTGTGGTTACAACAATGTTTAAATAACGGAACGGTAGACAATACTGGTTCATGGTTTGAACCGTCCAGTTTGATTTAAAAAAATATTGGGGTATAGAATACAATGTAATGTTTTTATGTACTACGATCCATTTTAGAACTTTACCCCTGAACTCTAATCCAACACACAAATGGGCCAAGCTGGAAGGACATGTGCTCTTGTTCCGCTTCACTCAAGTGATTTCCCATGTTACAGTAGATAAATAAATGGTTACTTGTCAGTTATTATATGTTGTTTATGTTAGGAAGTTACATATTCAGTCTGTGTTAGGAAGTTACTAAAGGTGGTTATATGATTTATATAAGAAACATCAGAACAATTAATACAATGTATTTATTTAACTAACAGCCCACTTGCATAAGTGAATATATGACCCATATTAAACATAACATAATACATATAGATTTCATTTACCATTTTTTGACACAAATTTTTTACATCAAATTAAATGGTTGACGCAATTCAGTTGATGGTTAATGAATATAACATTGCGTTGCATCTCATTAACCACCAACCGTACATAATAAACCATGGTTATCGACTTCAATAACCATATTTTTCAATTGTATAATTGAACATATTTGTGGTTAATGAATATCATGTATATTTATACATCTGAAAACCATGTATATTTGAACGTAATTTGGATAGTGTGTATTTTTTAACATTTGAAACTAATCATTGAGTGAACATATATAATCAATCATGTATTTAAACTATGTCAACCATCTAATTTGATGTCACAATTTAATATCAAAATTTTATGTCAAATTAACACAACTCAAACAAAAAAGGGTTAATTGAAAAAACAAGAATGTATAAAGGGGTGGTGGGGGAGTACACCACATACCCTAGTTGAAAGTGCCATCCAGACATATGAGCAGCTTGATGCAAGGCATCCCTCCATTTCTGCAGCTTATCCGTCTCATCTCTAAACCTCACCTCATGTTTCGCAAAAGCCTCAGCATATGCTCCGTTTAGTTTTCGAACATGGGATGGATCCACATCATAAAAAATGGGCAAAAACAACCTTCCTTGTAACTTTGAACACTCAAGGATGGTAACAAGTTCAGTCAAACAAAAAGTTGAAGATGCATAGTTAGTGGAAAAAACAGCAATGAAAATCCTAGATTCTTTGATGGCTTGAAGAAGAGTAGGTGTTATTTCTTCTCCTTTTTGAATTTCTTGATCATCAAAGAAAGTTTGTATACCTCTTTGATTGAGAGAATTGTAGAGATTACCAGTGAAGTTGTTTCGGGTATCAATGCCTCTGAAGCTAAGAAAGACATCATAAGTCCAATCACAGGTTAAGGAAGACAAAGAAGGTAGCATTGGTTGTGCCATGATACGAGAATGATGCCTTCTTTTTCTCTAAATCTGAAGAAATGAACGTGCTGCTGTGGAAAACGAGCTCCTCCTGCTTCTTCAAGTTGACTTGACTATACTTTCGACTGTGTAGTCTGCTCTCCATTATAAACAACTTTTTATTTTTTTAGATTTATTAAATAAATAATGTATGTTTAACCCGATGAGAAATTCTAACGACACACATTTTAAAACACATTTTTTAACACACTCTTTTTCATTGGTTAAATCCATTTGGTCCCACTAAATTTATATGAATCCAACATGATTTGGTGATCGCTGTTTTAAAGAAAGGTGGTCCGGTCTTTGAATAAGATTGCATATACATCATTTATTTTTATTTTGTTTGTTAAACATACATCATTTATTTAATAAATCTAAAAAATAAAACTTTATAATTTTTCTTTACCGTACAAAATCAACATGAAATTATAAATGGAGTAATAGTCATTTTGCTCTCTAACAAATAACTACGATAGTTACCCGATGTATCGAAATTTCAAAATAGTCTCGAATTATGTACTACTATGTTAGTCAAAATAGTCTATTATGCTAAAATGTTTCGTTAACGTTGTCGTATTAGTCTCTCAATAAATTTACTTATTGTCATATGTATCCTTATAAGTATTTACTTACTGTCATACCAGTCTCTATGAAAAGAGTTAATGTCAACATCAAGACACTATTTTAACATTAAGAGTCTATTTTAGCTAACGAAGTGCACAATTAGAGACTATTTTTAAAAATTTATTCATCGAGGGACTATTGCGGCTACTCGTTACACATTCAGGTACCAAAATGACTATTATCCGAATTATAAATTATCAAACTAACCTATAATTTGGGACAAAATTACAAGAGTACTATCAAATGATAATTAGCCTAATGGGAAGGTAATTAATGTATGCAAAAACAAGGTTTTAAAAACAGAAGTGAAACTCTGAGTATGGCTAGAATCATATTGATGATATAGTTCTTCTTCCTCCTCCGCCGATACAATTCCTCATAACAGAAGGTCATAATGGTTTTTACCGCTGAACAATAGCCTCACAGCTTTTCTGCTAGAACCCTTTTTAAATTCACTTCCATACTCGGCAATCGGAATGAAACCAGATCCCCAACCACCGCCTCTATGCTGCATTTTTAGTTTATATAGAGACAACATGATATGTTAGTATAGTAGATAAATTCTACAACCTTATAAAATATTAGATAGACCAAATGATAATACTAAGTATTGTTTTTGAAGGCATACCTCATGCTCTGGTATGTACACAATAATTGGCTGCTTACATAACTTTGACAGTACCTGAAAGAATATGGACATTGGTCAGTACTTGAATTTTCATTCGCAGGGCTTTCACATGAGTTCATATTGCATTCAGTTAAAAGTAATTTTCTGAATAATTTTTTCTATTCTAGAAAGCATGATTTCATAAGTTTCAGCTGTTTTTAAGAAACAAGATCACTAACCAATAGTTCTGATTCTCCTCCCCAGAAATCAGGTTGCCCAATCCGCCTGCAGTAACTGTAGCAAAATAACACATCCAATCATGGTATTAAATACAAATTAGAAACAAACCTCAAGATCTTAATTTTCTGTTAATGTTTCTAAAACACACCGTTGTAAAGACTCATCAACCGTGACCGCAATGATGGCTTCTTCATATAACTTGCGATCTCCTACATTTTCACATATAGCTTCTTTGACTGCCATTCTTAATTCATCTGTGTTATCATGGGCAAGTTAAAACATTGAAAAGGAAATGAAAACAAAGTGAATGGGAAAAATAAAGGTTATAAGGCATAAAAATATAAATAAAAACAAGATACGAAGATAAGTTTCTCAGATCAATAGTTGAAGCGGAAACTACATACACAAGCTTTCTGTTACATAGTGAACAATTCCTTAAGTGAAAGCAAAACAAACAAAAGGGTATCTTTATCCATATCTTATTGCTAGTATATCAGCACACCTGCATTTTCTCTCTCCTCGTGTTGGTTAAGAGCCATTCCCTTGTTGTGAGCCATTCCTTTGACCTGATTTCATCGAACCAACTGTTACCGCTTAACTCTAAAATTAATTTGAACACTCGCTATGGTGGAAGCTCAAACTAATGAAGGACTTGGTAACTTACATATAGCAGATTTGTTTGGACTGACAGATTTGGTGAGACTGATAAATCAATTGGATTAAAGACAGATTGTGTCATTAGATGGAACTCAACTTATATATTATTAAGTGCAATTAACTGTCGTCATGTCTTTTATAGCTTAAGTTTGCATGATACAAATTAAAAGTGTTGTCCTACTTGACAATGTTTTTTGTGGCTATTAATCTGGATTCTAGTTATTTCAGCTTTCAGAGATCAATCAAAATACTCCAGAAGCTTGTAAAAAAATCTAACCCTAGAATCAAGGCAGTTCGATAAGATTTACTTAAATTAAAAACATTGAAACAAAAGATAAAAATTGATAAAAAAGGTACAATATATCCAATCAGCACCCGCATTCGGCTACAAAACTGAAAAGGTGAAAAAAAATCTATAACAAAGGCATTGAAGATGGTACTTACCAGAGCACGAAACAAACACCGCCCATCCCCTGTAACCTTCTGAACTGAAAAACGCTCAAGTTTCTTCATTGCTGCAGACTGTTCACCACTGTGAGAACATAAGGAGAGGCCAAACACAACACATCAGATTTCTAAGCCATTAAGAAAAGAGTTCAAATTTGATCCATTATTGATAAAGATACTTTTTATTAGCAGAAAAGACAATATTAGTGAACTTATATATAGCAACTTAAATATCAGAAACATCTTGCTTTTTCTTTCCTTTCCTTAAAAGGCTTATATTCAACACTATCAACCAAATCTGTAATTCTAAAATCCCCCATAAGGATAAATTCATGAAAATTTAACAAACAAATTTCCAGGGGTAGGAATTTGAGGTAAATAGATATACCATTTTCTTTCCCAACAAAGGATCAATAAAATATAATAAAAAAAGATAGCCGAGTACTGGTCATTTTAGTCCTTAATGTGTGAACTGTGTCACCATAGTCTCTAAATATATCAAAAGTATCCTTGAGTTTATCTTCTATTAGTTTTTTATGGATCAAGTTGACTAACAGAAGAATATTTAATAACAAAACTAACTAAAGAATGGTACATTCTAGTACTAAATTGATCCACGGAAGAGGCATTCAATGATTCTCATAATTTTGATAAATACAGGGACTATAGTATCATCACCTAACACATCCAAGTACTAAAATGGTTGTTTACTCTAAGGTATATTTTAAGTCTCTACGAAGAATTATGAAACTAAAGGCCTAGTGTGAAAAATTCCTTTCTATAGCAAAAGGAACTCACTCCTGTTTGGATAAACAACTTATTTGCAGCTTATAGCACAAGCGTTTATGTATAAGCTATTTCTACAGCAAAAAGATTGTTTTCGTAGCAATAAGCTGTTTTCATAAGCTGAAAAAGAAAAGTATCTTGGAAAACTTATGAAAATAAGCTGAAAACAGCTCATAAGCACGGCATAAGTTCTCTCAACCAATCATCACAAAACTTATACCAGTGGATAAGCTCAAATAAGCCAATTCAAAGAGACCGTAACTACACATTCATGCAAAGGTAATGAATTTCATTTCATAATAAGAATCAACATTTCAACCGATAAAAGTGAAATTAATAAAGATGGAATTTTTTTGAAGAAAAATTACTGACAGTGATGAACCAATTCTAGCGAAAAAGTGAGTAGTACAATTTCCAACACCAAATAAGCTTGAATTCCGATTAAACCGAGAAACAACAGAAGCAACCGGTGAAGAAACAATCTCAAATTTTGCTGTACCATCTTTCAACTGCTTAAGAATGTTATCATCATCCTCTGAGTCTGAAAATTCAAATTTCAACAAAACGATTCATTAGCAGTGTTAAATTATTAGGGTAAGAGTTAGTGTTGAGAGCTTAGAAGTTGTGAAGTTACCGTTGAGAAGCTTTTGCGCCATGGAGTTTTGAGGAATTGGAACGAAGAAAGAAAAAAATAAAACACTGTCTCACTCTGTCGAGAAGAAAGGATATATGGTGTTTTGTTTCGGCTTTAAAAAAATAAATTTTAAGTATACATTGACGTCTTATATAATTTATGACCTACCATGTTAGTTGATCTATTATAGAACTCAACCAACGTGTTTGAACATAAATTTGAAAAATGGAGAAACAATCTCTAATGATGAAATTATAAGAAAAATTAGAATTTTTTAACATCTAATGAATTAAATATGAATTTTTTTAAACGTTGAAATTTCAAGGTAATAGTAATGAAAACTTTGATCTAAAAATCAATTTTTTAGCTCATTTTTTTTGTGGATGAAATTTTTACAATGTTCTAAACAAGTCTGTAAAAAGCCGTTCAAAAAATAAAAAATTTAAGTATCATTGAAAAAAAATTAGTTTAACAAGGACTAAAACTATATGCTGAAATTTTTTATAGAGACCAAAACATGTCACTTTTTTTTATGATGACCAAAAACGAAACAGACTGTATTTATAGAGATCAAACATTTATTTAACTCTTAAAAAATTAATTGAACAAATTATGATTCATAACCGTTTCAAAGAGAGAATGGCTTCAACGTTATTTTATTGAGTAAAGTTTAAATCTTGGTTAAAGAACGATTTAATTACATTATATATGGTGTTTGTGTATGACATTGTGGTGCCTTAAAATAGAGTTTCAATTTCTTTACTGTGTTTGAATATTAGTTCACGTGTTTATTTAATGAGTTTAATTATGTTGGGTTGGTGGTTGAAAGCAAATCTGCACACACAATCAATCAAAATATTTAAAATCACCACATCAATTAATGTTTTAAATTTACGTAGCAATTCAAAATGTTTTGATTATGTGTGAGGTTTAACAATCTATTAACAATATAGGGTGGGTTGGTTGATTGTTAAACTTTATATCATTAATTAATGTTTTGATTGATTGCACAAGATTAATCTATTAGCAATACATCAATTAACATCATGTTTGACATTATATTCTTGTGATATTGGCTTCACCCAAATTAATTGAGAACAACTGCTTCCTTTAGCAATATAATCGATCTCAGTAGAACACAGAGACACACAGTTTTGTTTCTTGTTGACCCAATAGATAGGACTATTTTCAAAACTGAAACATCTAATAGATGTGTGTTTTCTATCATTTGCACTATCTATCCAAACCTCATCACAATACTTTTGAGAGATGAGACTAGTGCCCTCCACTTGTCTTACTTGCACACCTGCAATATTAAGTTCAGACAACACGTGTTAAATACATTTTTCTAACATTTTTCCATACATGTCATCAACCATGAACTTCCCTTCAACATTCTCAACAACCACGGTTTTGCCAACAATCCAACAATCATAGCCTTGTTTCTCATGAACTGCCTAGGTTCCTCATGCCAAGCATTGATCAAGAACTTTTGAGTCGTGACATCTTTCTTATAGTCACTTATGATCTTTGCAGTAACATTTTTCCTTTGAAGTCTTTGATAAAGATCTTTAAACAACTCAAAAATATCTGACTTATCTCTGGCAAGATTCATCCCACAAATCTTGAGTAATCATCAACAACCATATGAGTGTTTCTTTTTCCACTAGGACTTTCAACTTGAATACGCCCAATTTGATCCGAAAGAAGTTCAAGAACTTTTGAAGTAGTCTGATTTCGCAGCTTTGGTTCTGACATCTTGGTTTGCTTTCCAATTTGCCATTCTTCACAGACTTTACTTTCTTCTTTGGTCATCAACCATGTGGAAGAGTATGAGGCTTCTTTAGGACTCCACATGTAGCAATTATCTTCTGACTTTTCTCCTCTCATAAGAACATTATTTTTTCTCATTAGTAACCAGACATTCTGACTTGGTAAAGGTCACTTTTAATCCTTGGTCACAAAATTGATTGATGCTAATCAGATTAGCAGTCAGTTCTTTCACAAGTAGAACATCATCAAGTCTAGGAAGTCATGTACAAACCAACTTTCCAACTCCTTTGATTTCACCTCTAGCTCCATCACAAAAAGTGAAAAAAACTGGTTGAATAAGACTTAATGTCCACTAAGTACTTCTTGACTCCAGTCATATGCCTAGAGCATCCACTATCAAAATACCATTTCTTTCCAGTTAAAGCTCTAAGGGTTGTGTGAACTATGTGACTAGCGTTGATAACCTTAGGTCTCCATTCTGTAACAACATGATTAGACTTAGGTAGTATTGGTTGTTTAAGATAACCATACAACTTAAAACCATAGGGTTTTACATGACCATTCCTACCACAGTAATGACACTTCCAGGGTATAAACATGGCTTTGTTTTGTTTCTTTTGCAAACAGACATGATGTTTAGAGATGTTATCAGACATTAGGAACTCAGTTTTACTTTATGGAGAAACAAACTTAGTTTTAGGAGCTTAACCTTGTTTGTTCAGAGATTGAGAGTTAAATCCTACACCTGTAAAGTTTGTAGACCTTTTTCCAACTAGGAGGATCGCATCTAGCATGTCAGAACCATTATTCAGCATCCTAATAGATTTGGTCATGTTATCTAGTTGATAAGTCAAAAACCTTACCTCATTTTGGAAACAAGAAACAGTGGATCGAAGTTTTCCTTTCTCAAACTCCAATTTCCTGGCTTGGCTTACGCTTCCTTCCCTCGAGGACAAAGACCCTCTCCCTGACAGTAGGGGTAGCGCCATAGACTCTCTCTTTGGCTTAGAGGTCGCTTCAACGGCTGAGCTGCTTAGGCTTGGTGTA
>Ga0315915_1001039_pt1 | contig 32270 bp, 22 predicted proteins | sample MpolbnodulesMG_FD_207738 | JGI IMG/M metagenome (GOLD analysis project Ga0315915, IMG submission 207738) | Medicago polymorpha root nodule microbial communities from Los Angeles, California, United States - branched nodules | ecosystem: Host-associated > Plants > Roots > Nodule | place: USA... | reverse complement strand
GTATGTCATTTATATTATACTTCAAATTAATTTAATAAGCTTGTCAACCTTAAACTACAAATCAGAAAAGGAAACCAGACGTAGTAAATACTATTGTTCCCACTCATACAGTCTTCAATTTTGTGAAGATAATTTTCCACATGCAAACCCTTAATTCCTATGTCAACCATATATTACTATTTATCTTCCTTCTATTTGATTAATTAATAAACCAGTCAACCTTAAACTACAACAATAAAAGGAATCCACCCGTAGTAAAAATTTAATACTATGGTTCCCACATAGTTTCAATTTTGTAAAACTAATATTCCGAATTTAATCCATTCACTTCACATTTAAGGTAAACATTAGTTCTATAAATTGGAACAATTTTGTAGCCAATTCATTCCATGCAATCACACAAACTAAAACAAAATCTCATTGATATAAGCTATGGCAAAATTCATCTGTGCTTCATTTGTTTTAGTTCTCCTTGTTGTGACAATTATGATCAATGGACCCTATAGTGCTGCAGGACAGGATGATGAGCCGTTGCCGCCTGAATTGCAGAAATTATGTGGTGATTGGTATTGGAAGTGTAACGATGATCCTAATTCTGTCTATTGTCACTGGTACAACAATAGGTTTTGCTTAAACGCACCTATTACTTGTGATTCTCCTCCTAAACCTGAAAGTACTCTTCCATGATCATTTTTAGTGAACATGGCTGGTGTGTGTTAATGATATATCTATATCTATAATAATGTTGTGTGAATGTGTGAGCAAATAACCTTTATGGGAGGCTTGTTTGTACTTTGGGTATGTCTGCGTCCAGATATGTAGTTTTACTTTTATGCTATAAACTATTTGTATTACAGTGTCATGTTATAAATTACTATATGAAAAATATTGAAATAAATTGGTGTACTTTCTTGTGTAGGGATAATCTGAATATATATTGTCTTATCTTTATTTTAGTTTGTATGATCAAATTTCTTTTTTATACCGATATCAACACCGAATGATATTATCTTGCACACAAACAACTTTCAACTCTACTTGGATATTGGGCACTGGTGCAACATATCACATTTATTGCTCATTGCATTGGTTTTCGTCTTTGGACCGAAATCAACCTATATTAGTCACCATGCTAATGTCACTGCTCACTTTTCTGGCATTGTTGCTCTTACACCACACTTGCACATTAATGATGTCTTATTGCTGTAATTTAATCTCAACCTGATCTCTATATCTAAGTTGGCTCAATGTCTCAATTGCAAGCTGATTTTTGAGTCTATTTCTCGCACCATGCAAGATTTGAAGAGCTAGAAGATGGTTGGTTTGGTTAGATTGAAGGGTGGTTTAAATAGTTTAAATTTAGATAATGTAACAAGCTCATTAGGTTGTGTTTCTTCATTTCCTTTAGTGCACAACTTGTTATCAAATAAATTGTGTGATAGCACTCTTTGACACCTTAGATAGGGCCATTTGTCTCATTATATATTGTTGAAAGTGAATAAATTGTATGATTTTATCCGTGCTCCTTGCATGGCTGCTTGTAATATCTGCCATTTGACTAGTTGTGCAACTGCTCCTTTTGATCTGGTTCATGTCGATATTTCGGGTCCATATGCAATTGCTCCTTTTCATAGTCTTAAATATTTCCTTGCTATCTTGGCTGATCATACTCGCTATTACTCGCTTCATTTGGTTCGTTATGATGCGTGCTACATATGAAGCTCAGTCCTGTATCAGTAGCTTTTACAACTTGGTAGAAACACAATTTTCCAAGCGAATAACGACCATTCACAGTGATAATTGCCCTGCGTTTTTCCTTAAACAGTTTCATGCCTCCATAGGCATCGTTCATTGAACTAGCCGTGAGGAAACGCCACAGCAGAACGGCCGTGTTGAGAGGTGTCATCAGCACATTCTTTATGTCAGCTGTGCTTTGATGTTCCAGTCTCAACTGCATCGACCTTGTTGCCTCTGTGAAACTCCACAACAAGTGTACATATGCTATTCTCTTTGGCTCTAAACCAGATTTAAGTAATTTGTTAGTATTTGGAGACCTCTGCTATAGCTCTACTTTGTCTGCTCATAGAGGGAAATTTGATGCAAGATCTAAGGAATATGCATTTCTTGGTTTCAAGTCTAGAACTAAGGATTATCTCATGCTTGATTTGACCTCCAGAACTATTCTTCCTTCTAGAAATGTAACCTTTTATAATTTAGTTATTTAAGTGGCTCAGTTGAACAGTGAATTGGTGCTATCTATAGTTTAGTTAAAAAAATGGATCAGTTGTGTCATTATTTCCTATCCAAGTGGATTTTATTACATGACAGATTAGGGAATGTGCAAATCTGATAACTATCATTCCAATTGTTTTAAGCAAGTTTGCAATTTTCAATTTCCAGTTAAGGGTGGCTTAATTGAATTGTCAATGAAAAAATATATTTTGTTAAGTTATGTCAGTTTGTAATTTGTATTACATCAAATTATAATTTGCAAACTAGTGGGCATACCATGTCTATGCTGATAAAAAAAGTGTTCCTATACCTATTTTGGTGGTCCAATTTAAAGCTATAACAAAATTCTGTATGAACTAACCCACCGAAAACGAGAAGGAATCAAACCCTTGAGATTTTGAGATGAATACACTCCATGACTCCAAATCAACACCATTTTATTTAGAAGTAATATTATTCAAAACACTATTAGACAAGAAGTGTGAGAAATTCTATTGTCAAGTTTCAAACTTTGATTTGTCACATTGCAAAGATTTATCCAAATTCAACTCAAAATGCAGAAATATTGTTGTAAATTAGTTATCGTATAGAACACTTTATACTTTATTTTTTTTATTTAATTCATATTCTCTGTGTAAAGATTCTTTTACACTATTAATAAATCATAAACGTCAAACATGTAAACCATTTGACTTTTTTCATAACACGAATTATTGTGATTTTTTAAAAGAACACTATATTAAAATTAAACTTTTAAGGGTATACTGAATTTAATTTCTTACAATTTTCTCTCGCATTTTATTTTTTCAAGTAAAGTAATTTAACGATCCTACAATAAAAAGTAATTTAACGGTTAAAATTCACCTTTATTATTTTTTGTGTCAATGCATTATTTCTCTCTATTTGTGAATAAATAAAGTTCACGCTGACCGATACTTGTCGGCTAAACTATGCTCACGTGGACCCTCACCTTAATTGAAGAGGACACTCTCAAGTTCCAAGCCAATACCACCAGACTTATCCAAATGGGTTCTTAACATTTGTTTTTTTAAAAGGATTAGTCCACGATCTTTGATTAACTCATTTTATTAGTTTTGAGTTTTAACGCGATCTTCTATCTAACTAACGTAACAATAGATTTGATGCCAACAAGGGAAGAAGAAAAATGCGATGAGCTACATCGAGCATTATTGGAGTGCCACCGTCGTATACCGCCAGGTCTAGGTCGTAACTCCGCCTGCCGTCACCTCAACCACGCCTTCGCCGTCTGCCTTGTCTCTCTCGCCTGCCCTGAACAATCTGAGGCGGTGCGTACACTCTGTTCCAGCGCCGGTACCGCTCTCAAACGCCGGCAATGTCAACAGGCTCAGATTTCTCTCTCCCTCTGCCTCGATTCTCATTCAGAACCCTAATCTTTGATTATATCATCTGGTTGGTAATTCTCACTTTACCATTTCATGCATGCCTAATGTTTGATGCTTTGCAAAGCATGATTTTTTTTTTTTTTTCGTACAATTTATGTATTAGTGATCATATTTTTATAGTTTAGACTAAATTGGAGAGAAAGTGATATTTAGGAGCATTCCTCGGATTAGCGGTGTCCCGGTGTCGGACACGCGACATGACACCGACACATATAAATACATTGAATTATGTGATTTTTTCAAATTTTTAGCGGTGTCGGCGTATCAGTGTCGTGTCCGGTGTCCGTGTCCATATCCGTGCTTCATAGTAGGGACTAAATTGATGGTTGTAAGCAGGGGTGGGAATAGGGACTAAATTGATGGTTGTCAACTTTCCATTTCTTTTAAGAAATTGACATATCCATTACTATAGTTTTGGTGTATAAATGTCTAATTAATGATATGAATTCTAGAAATATGTACATTTATATAGTGTATTTATACCAAAACTATAGTAATGGACACTTCCTTTTATTTTAGGAAATGGTGAGGATCCCAACCCGGGAACAGGTTGGGCCGAGCTAGACTTTGCAAGGTCTAAGTCTGACTTGTTAAAAATTTGAGGCATTAGGCCTGACCTATAGCCTGTCATAGACTTTTAGACCTGAGTTTGATCTTTTGAAAGTCTGATATAACCTATTAGCCTATTTAAAAGCCTATTTCGGATAAATGTAATTAAATAAGTAATTAGATATATGTTTAAAATAGATTAATGAGATTAAACTACCTTTTGATATTTAACATGATATTTGAGACAATTTGACTATACATGAATACATGATATAATATTCTTTGAACTAATTAAATGTTGCAATTCACTTCTTTTGTACATGAGCGCTGCATGTGATATAAGTAGCCTTTCTTAACGTATGATTATCAGTATTAGTCACATGGATTGATAAGTAATGGAGAACCAATCAATTATTAGATTTTGATTTTAAATGTCAGTTTGGGATAAGCAATTGGTGTTGTGGTCTAACTTATCTTCTACAAAGAACACCTAAATCAGATAACTGACATTATATTGATTCATTCCAAATATTGCGACATTTGAAAGCAAAATTATCCTTTTATGATGACAATGGTACTGAGTCCTGTCATAAAGGGTCAAAGGCTTGTTTCAACCACAACATAAAACTTAATTTGAAGCACCGGAATTGAAAACGAGTAATAGGAGTGCTGGTTTGATCATTTTTCTATTGATTAGGCGGAGGGGTGTATTTGTGGATGATGATGCTATAGTGCTGGAAAATGATCTAGTTTTCCTGTCAAATTAAACTGGTGAAAGATGCTGTTTTTCCTCAAATTTTTGTAATGGCAGTAGGAAAACGTTTCTCTAGATTAATGCTGTAGGAGGACGGATGGGAGTTAAAGGTAGAGGATAATTTTGTCACAAAATCTTTTTTACACAATCACATGTCTTGTAGTTGCTACTTGCTATTCACATTTGGTAAATTGAACTTTTTGTCATCAACCAAGTATAGTTTTTAAAGTTTTGGAATATGAGGTGCATACAAAAAAAAATGTTTGTGGTAGCAGGTTAGGCATTGAATACTATAAATACAAAACTATGATTGATGTTCTTGCTTAGAACCTTAGCGATACCTTGCCAACGATGTGCCATGGTCAAGGTTCGAGATGGTTTGTGTGGAATTCGGGACTTAGGTTAATTGCTGAATAAGTAGTGTATTTATAGAGGTAGAATTGCAATTTACCTAGGCAAACGCCCCATGGCGCAGCCAACATCAAGCTCTCGAGTGGGTTTTCCGAGTTAATAGGGCATGTGGCCGATTTGGTAGGGAGCGTGGGAGTTCATGGGAAACGTGGCCGAGTTGGTAGTAGTCATGGTTGGGTTATGGCCGTGTTAATAGCTACGTGGGCTGAGTACGTGGCCGAGATGATAGGCTAGTGGCCGAGATCTATATATTTATGAAGTCTGGGTCATGGGTATTGTTTGGTATGAGTGGAGTAGATATCTCAGGAACATACCAGCACGATTGACGCCACCAGAGGCGTTTGCGTGGGTGCTATTGTAGGCTACTTTCAACACATAACACTTGATGGAAGTCCATGCTTGTTATAATATCTTGAGCCTTTGACATTTTATTGGTTAAATGAAACTTCCTTTTGCCTTTACAAAAAGGAGTGTATATTGTGACAACAGGAACATACAATTGAGGCTTTTCAAATGCAACTAATCAAGTTAATATGTTTCAAATGTGTTGTGCTTATTTCTAAATTAGCATGAGGCACCTCAATTCTAAATTGAAGTCAATATTCAAATGGATTAAGCTTTTTGTTTTTGCCAAGGTTGAGATCTTGCTCATATCTCAATTCATGTTCTTTTTATGGCAGGCCCCATCAAAGCTGAACAGAAATTCAGCAACAAAAAAAGCGTGGTCATGCTTTAGAAGGTTTCCTTCAGCATGAGAACTGTTGTCCCTATTAAGCTATGGCAAGATGAGAACTATTGTCTCCTTTACTGTCTGTTGGTGATCGACTCTAGTTTTTGGCTCATTTTTTTGCCAATGACCTCGAGACTCATTTTGCTATGGGTACACCAAAATATAGACTCCAGCAGCCTTCATCTGTTGTAGATATGTTAAAATCTTAGAGTATGCATCACATTATCTCCATTTCAGAGGATGTGGTAGCATATGTATTATCGGTAGAGGAATTATAATTTGTAATTTGATATAATACAAATTGTCAGCAGTATTTTTAACCCTGAGTCAGGTTTATAATGCTAGGATATGTAACTTGTAATATTTGTAATAAAAAAAAAAACAGTACTTCTGGGTGGAAACGTATCATTGCTGTGTTGTGTTGAGAGTCTGTGTCGGTGCGGCGTGCACTCTCTGCGGCTGCATTAGCCCCAGCCTCAATCCCAGCACCACTCTCCGGTTTATCTCCTTCTGCCTTGATTCTCACTGAATTCCTTAGCCCTTGTGTAATTTTGTTTTATTGTTTGTGATTGTACCCGAAGTTGAATGAATACAGAATGATAGAAAACAAAGCTATAAGTTTGTAATCCTTTATATGAAATAGTAATTCTTTCAAAAAATAAAATCAGTGTGAAATAATTATCTAGTTTACTACTAATTTAATATTGCTAACGATTAATGTTTAATTCAAGTTTAGTACCATGCTCATTTTCCATAAGCCACATCTACGAAAATAATGTATGCAAAATCAAACTCAAAGAACTTAGAGAAGGAATGGATTAATTACACCAACAAATTTTCAACAACCACATAGATATCCAATTCTCATTGAATTGAAGTTCAGGTTCGACTTTCATTGGAAATAGTGATGCATTCAATGCAGGTGATAGGTTCAACAATAACAGGGCATGCATTTTCATAGTTTTGACAGTAAATAGGTAGACTGGTATTTGAAGAAATATTGTCTAATTAATGGGAACATCAATGACCTATGCTACCTCTTCATCCATAAATACAACAACCACATTTCTGTTTTCTCACACCATAAATTACATTCTCAAGTACTCCCCACTTCATCTTGCATACTACTATCTAACTAAGGATCATGTATGCCCTCACATGATCCATGATGCTACCAGACTTCATCCTGTAGTTGTCTTTGTCATTACATTCATATATTTTCACATTATCATGCTCTATACTAGAGAGGGAGATCCTTGATTTCTGTCATGAATTCCTTGGTTCTTGACAGATATTCATAAGAATCTAGTGAAGATGTATCGATGTATGACAAAGAGAACCACATGATTTTGTTTCAGTTCGGTCTATATGTCCCTCTTGTTCTCTCTCTCTCTCTGATGAGACCTCTTGTTCTTTCTCTACTTGTTTGTTTTGTGCATTGTTTTTTCTATTATTATATTTAGTCTGAATATATGCAAAGGTATCAACATACACAGATATATGTTCCTGATTTTATAGTGCTATTGCTACCATTTAAGTCTCATGATACTTCTAGTTCTTGCTAGAATCAAGAGATGGTTAATAAGGTTCTTAATAATTGATATTTTTGTTGGAAAAATCTTGTTTTACTTTATGATAAACGTTCAGTTAGACAACTATGTTGTACAGAAAGTGTTGGAAACTTGTGATGACATTTGGTTCAGGTCGAACCATTAACTTTTTGGTTATGTTTTTAGCAAACTGCTGTATATGTTCATCTTGGTTTGGTTTTTCTACGTGAGGAGTCCTATTCTCAATGTAGTTAATGTATGTCTTCTGGAAAACCTAGAAACTTTTCAAGTGGTCTTATAATAACAAGTTGTTTTACTGAGGCTTTGCATAATTACATTCTAATTATGATGAATGTACTTTCAGATTAAGCTATAGTTAACTTTGAAGCAAAGAATGATATGGCTTATAATAACAAGTTGTTTTATTGAGGCTTGATAGTTAAGGTCTAATACTTGTGGTTAAAGTCCAATAGATTTGACTATGTAAGTCACCATTAGTCTACTACTAATGTGTGTTTGAAAATTGGTCCGAACCTTACATATATTATGCATTTCCCTACCAACTGAGTTAAACTTACGAGGACTAATTTAGTTGCTTCAGAATTTGAAGTAAAGTGTTTTATATTTCAACATGTTTACTCTAAATAAATCTGAGATGAAAATTAGTGTGTAGTTTTGATATAGGTTAGGAGGAAAATTCAGAAAGTTCAAACATATATTTAGAGGAAAAAATCGTGGTGTAGTGACCGTAGTCTACTGTGAAACCAAGTACTCCCTCCGTTTTTAAATATAAGTAAAATTGATTTTTTAGGTTCATTCATTTAATGATGTATGTGGTCTATATTATGAACCACATACATCATTAAATGAATGAACCTAAAAAGTGAATTTTGCTTATATTTAGAAACAAAGGAAGTATGTGTTTATTAAATGGACCTACTCAAACCAATATAGTGAATTGGGAGAGTTTTTATTTTTCCGAACCGTGCATCTACGTGCTATGTCACACCAAACCAAATAGTCCGACTTCTTATTTTTTTTGTTTTTATACTTGCACAATTTTTGTGTCATTTGATTTATTTATTTTTATTCATGTCAAATTAAATGGCGTTACATGTTTTTATTTTATTTTAAACAATATTATGAAATAAAGAAATTGAAATACAATTTCTTTAAATTACAATTAATTTGAATCATCTAGTTACTACTTCTTTTTCGTTCCTCCCCAATTTCTCCAATTTAAATTACATGAACCCGTAGCAAAGAATTCATCTATAATATTACATATAGGGTGTCTATTGTCATGTACCGGTTGCGCCTGCTCTTCCGCTTCCTCGTGCTCCCATTGGGCATGCACTTATGTTTCATCGACTTCCACAACTGCTCTATTTTGCACAATCTCTTCGAATTGAGCGAGATTTTCCATTTAATGGGTAGAGCTAGTCCATAAAGTGTTAAAGAGATCATCGTTAGTTAACTCTACTTTTAGGCATTCTATGATAGTATTTTGTTGATTGGGCCATTTTGGTCGGTAGTTTGTTTCGGGGTAGGGTGCAAATGTTCAGGGGGTTGCTAGATTGAATTATGTGTATTGAGATTGATCTAGGTAGCTGGTTTGCGGGGTGTTTTATTTGGGTTGAATTTATCATATGAATAGTTGGAGGTTTGAGAGCTTTCTCCTCGATGACTTGGTTGAGAGTAGCCTTGATATGGAATTACGGGTATATGGGAATGATTGGTACAACCAAACTTATCATACACAAGCATTTTGGATGCCTTGTTACAATATCATAGAATTATACATTTTAGGCATTGCCATACCTAGCTATGGTTCATTCCGCAGAATCTTGATCTCCCAAAGAAACCTTACCTCTTATCAAAAGCATAATTCAAAAGAAAGATGGTTGCAAACAGAATCTGAACTAAAAATAAAAATGGGTTTGAATAAAAAAAAATCAATTAAACAAAAGTGTATTGCTAATTAGTATCTATAAGCACTAAAACGTTGAAAATATGAGGTAAGGTTAAGATTTTTAACGCTAATTCATGATAGGCACTAGTGAAACAAAGATGATGATTGAAGACCTTCATAAAGGCAAAAACGGAGCATTCTTTCAAGGATCATGAGGCAAGTAGGGTCATCATCGACAACAAGTACACGGAGACCCGCCAGAAACCGGTAGGAGACAAGGTTGCCGGAGTTTGATGGTGAAGTTGAGATTTGCATGGAAATTTTGTTGTTGTTCAGTTTCATGGTTTAGAGATCCAAGTGTAGACAACAAAAAAACAAAGAAAGAACATGAAATGAAACAAAACACAATAGTTTATTTTGTTGTTTTTCACTTGGTTGAAAATGTCGTGGATGTGAAAAGGTGAGGAGTTTATGGTGCTATGCGGAAGAAGTGGAGAAAAGGGTAATCAAAGGTATTTTTTTTTAGCAAAATCATGTTGTCAATGAATTCTTCAAAATCGAATGTGTAAATATATTTTCTTGTTGATTTTATATTATTCCAATCGTGGTCTCTATTGTTACTCCCGTACGTAATTGGACATCCCATTTTTTAAATCCTTCAAATATTTAAAAGATATATACTAGAAAGAGACCAAGAGCAGAGGGATTCAATATCACATTATACTTGTTTGAATTGAATTAAACTTGTTGGAACCGGAAGGGATTTTAAATGCCACTATACATTATATTATCAAAAGACCAAAAATTAAAATCGTCAAGAATGAAAAATCAAACCAAGGCAAAAAACATGAATAACGAATAATGCAATTACACAATGTAATTATTTTATTATAAATAACATTCAATATAATTCATTCAATAACACATATATTTTAGCATGCATCCAATTACAAGTTGAATTGTTGCAGCATCAGAATCTCGATGCTTCCATTGACATCCCAACCCTAGCATAATCGGTGGAGTTTCAAGTTCCCGTTACCGAACACTAATGTTACTTCACCTTCTTCAGATGTCACAGTTGCAGTGATAAGTTATCCACCTAGTCATATCCCATACAACTTTCGCATACAAGTATACTCAAATTATACTATAGACATAGTTAGTGTTCTTGCAGGAAGAAAATATCAAATTTTAAAACTCAACTCTTTTTGTGAAATTATAAAGGAGATAACTCTATGCCAAAGAAGAATATATTGCTAGCAAGATAGTTATAGTTAGTTGTTTAAGTTTGTTATTGTTTCCGTTTTTTGAGTTTCTTTGCCTTTAAATTTAAAGTCTTTTGTTACTTAAATTTCAAATACTTTTGTTATCTTTGTCGAATAAGACAGTTTTCTTCATCTTGCTCATAAACAAAGTCATGAATATGATGAGCATTTAAGATTTTCAGGAAATAAAAATGAACAACACTGATACACATACAATTAAAATAGGTGTGATTTCAGGTTTTTTATTTTGTGTCTTTTAGTTTAAAATAAAATTATCATTTTTTACGTGTTTACACTGGATCTGTGGTTTGCATAAATTCTGAGTGATTTTAGTATTTAAGGACTAAAACTATATATCCTAAATATGTGTGTCCTACTTTGCTGGAGGATTACAACTAGAGTGAATTAAAATAAACAAGTTACAATTGAATCTAATTGATTCAAAATGTAAATATTCACAAACAAAAATAAAAATATGCATATTTAATTTTCAATTGCTACGAATCTAAACTCAACTATAACATGTTATAATATTTTAAATTATACAAAAACAAACTTAAAGGTATATATTTTGATAAATTCTAAAATACAATTGCCTGGCTCAAGGCCTTAAAAAATAATTAAATGATAAAAAATACTTCATAATTTACTATTTCTAAAAATTTACTTGATTTTGTCAAAATAAAAAAGTTACTTGAAAAATGTCTCACATTCTACAAAAATCAATACCGTGTCAATAAAGATTAAATCGGTTATTAATTCTATCATCAATAGAAAAATAAATACCAAATGAAGTTGATCATATTAGTTTAATATATGATTTTGCATCTAAAATGTATGAGAACATATAGTTAAAATTAAAATAAGTTAATTTTATTGAAGTTCTATTATGAAATTTAAAAGGGTCTTATCTTAAAATTTGGTTTAGGCCTCAATATGTGTTGTGTCGAACCTGACAAATGCTATTTAAATAAATCACACACAATTGATTTTCTCTCATGCTCATGAATTAAACATGATATTAGAGTAATGTATTTCAATCACAAACTACATACATGAACCACCAATATATCTTGCAAAGAATACAATATGTCACATTCTTTGTGTATTAAATATGACTTTCATAGTCATGTATTTAAATCACAAACAACAATACCAACTACATACATGATCCACTAATATATCTTTCAAAAAATAATTATTTTTTTCATTCTCCATGTATTCAATAAGTCTCTTTAAGTCATGTTTGTAATGTGAGAATAAATAATATATATGTTAAAAATACAAATAGATTCTAACTTTCAACCCTTATTATATTTATGCTTGCCTATAACACTTGCTTTAGCGGTGAACTCAAGGGTGGTTGATCAACAACATCTTCCCTTTGGGTTCTTTAATTTCTTTCCTTTTCTTTTTCTTTTGTGCACGTTTTGGTTGCGCCCCCTCTCACCCTCTCGTACAATTTTTGTTTTCTTTTAGGTTTAATAGTAGTTTTTGCCCCCTAACTTTTACGAAGTTGAGATTTTGGCCCTCTAAGAAAAAACTACAAAACTGCCCTGTAAGTTTTGCAACTGTAGCAGTTTTGGTCCCCCAAGGCCAAAAAAATAATAAAAAGAATAACATGTGGCACCTCACTTATGGTGCCACGTCAGCGTAGACCGAGTCAAAATTGGCCTTGGGGGCCAAAACTGCCACAGGTGCAAAACTTAGGGGGGCGGTTTTGTAGTTTTTTTCTTCTTCTTAGGGGGCAAAAATCGCAACTTTAGGAAAGTTAGAGGGCTAAAACTGCTATTAAGCCTTTCTTTTAATATATTTATGAGTGGGTAACAGATGATAGATATTTTTGGAAGGCCAAGAAAGTTGGAACGTCTAATTTTCATTGTGATGTTTAACCATACTCTTAATTTATATATAAAAAAAAAAATTCTAGTCAACCATAATTGTTGATCCAACCATAATTGCTGGACTTTCAAGCACACCTCCCTTGTTACCAAAAACCAGAGATCTATTGGCATAAACCTCGTCCCAAGTACCACCAAACCTTGTAACACCGAGCTGATGGAATAGTTTGTTCTCGAGCCACTCTATAACTTCTCCTTCTTCAGACGTCATGGTAGCAGTGATGACTTCATCTCCTAGTCGTATGACATAGAGCTTACGCAAGCCATTGTCTTCAAAAGATACTAGAGGAATTGTGTTACTTTTCTTGAAAAATATGAAACTAAGTCTTTTGTGTGAACTTGCAAAAGGAGATAACTCAAATATTTATGTAATTAGTTCGTTACTATTTGTTTGTTATCGTTTCCTAAGTTTTCGTTCAAATGACAACTAATTATAACGGTCACTAGAGTTTGTTATCAGTTGTTATTAAGTAATTATTATTAGGGTTAATATGTATTTACCCCCATGTAATTTGGGCGAGTTCCGGTTTACCCCTGTAAAAAAAAAGTTTAGATTCCAACTCTGTAAAATAAGATTCTTTGATATTAGCCCCTGAACCATGTGACTGTGCAGAATTGCTGACGTGGCGAGCTGACTGTGCATATCTGATTATGTGGCATGCTGACTGTATAATTAATTTTGTTTTTCATTTTTTTTAAAAAATTTTGTAAAAGCTAAAAAAAATCAAGATTTTTTTTTATTACAAAAAATAATTTTCAAAATTTTTTAATATTTTGAAATATACATTTTTCGAAAATTCCAAAATTTATAATTTATGAAAAATATATATTTAAAAAAATTTTAATTTTCCATAAATTTTTGAAATACATATTTCAAAATTTTTATTTCGAAAAAAAAGTACAAATTATTTTCGAAAAATTTGGAAATATATATTTTTCGAAATGAAAACAGATTTTTTTTTCGAAAAAGAAGTTTTTTAAATTTTCTAAATCTGGAAAATATTTTTATTTTTAAAAATCTCGATATAAATTTATTTAAAAATTTAGGAAAATTCAGATTTTTTTTCGAAAATTTTATTCCAAATTTTTTTTACTACGTGTTACAGATTTGAGAATATTTAAAAATTGAGGATAAAAAAAATTTGGATTTTTTTTAATATTTAAATTTATTCTTATCTATTTGTTACATGTGTTATTTGTATTGAAAATTGAGGGCATTTTTGAAAAGAAATAGCCAGTCCAAAAAAGTTGAAAGGGGTTGTTTTCTTTATAAATATAAATTCCTCAAAATATTATATATAAAATAAAAAAATTTCTAAACTTACTGTATTTTGAAACTTTTGAAAAAAATTTAAAATATCCAAATTAAATTAAAATTTTAAAAACATTCGAAAAAAATAATATAAGCTAATTTTTTTTAATGTTTTGGTAAAAAAATATTAATTTTTTTCTGAATTTTTTAATCCAAATTTTTTCGTTTTTTTTAAATTTTTTATTTTTTTCTTATTTTTAAATTTTTGAAAATTAATTTTCAGGTTTTAAAAAATTAAAATTAAAATAATTACATAGTGGCGTGCCACGTCAGTGTCCATTACACACGTGTCAGGTTTTAAAAAAATAAAAATAAAAATAATTACACAGTGGCGTGCCACGTTAGCGTCTGGATGTGGTCAGGGGTGTTTTGTGGAGAATCTTCAAATTACAAGGGTGTTTTGTAGAGAATCTTCATATTATAGGGTTGGAATCTAAACTTTTTTTTTTTACAGGGAGGTAAACCGGAACTCGCTCAAATTACAGGGGGGTAAAGACATATTAACCCTTATTATTATTCATATTGCTAAATGGAAAATGATAGATTGACCTATGTTAAGTAATTATTATCGGTTGTTATAATTTTGATTAATTCTATTGAAAATATTTTAAAGAACTTTAATCATGAATGAATCTCTTGCAATAAAATGTACAAGAAGAAAAACATTCAAATAATTAAAAGGACGTAATTTTATTAATTCACTCAGGGCACTATAAACCTTAGACCGGGCCCTGAACCCAACATGCGCCACCACCACTAAGGGTTTCTCAATAACCCTTCTCTAAACATTAAATCAACACATAGAAAGTAACGAGGGAAAATGAGAATACAGATTTCTGGTTTCAACGTCGATAACTCTCTCCGAACAAAACCCTTTACTAGTGTCGTCAATAACCAAAAAGGGTTATCACTTTGTGATACGTGACCGATAGGACCGTCTTGAAAACAGGTAAGGAACTTGACCCTACCTGCGACTTGCCGGTAGAACCAAAGTTATCAAACAAAAGTGAGACCCTAATCACGACCTGCCGGTAGAACCAACACTATAAAAGTTCTTGACCCAAGAACAAAGGAAAAGCTCTCACAATAGAGAAAACTCAAATACATTAATCTTCAAATTGTGACTTGAGAATTACATGAGCTTCTTATTTATAGCCTAGGCTTGGAATACTAAAGATGAATTCCCACTACCATGCATTTACCAAATACATTGATAAGTGCATGTTTTATTACCTAGAAAATGGGCACTAACATGATTAAAATTCCCACAAGCCATTATAATAACATAGAGCACTACTTTGAAGCATTTGGAGAGGCTAGGAGAATACAAAAGACCATCTAAAAATTCACCAAAATAAAAAACGAAAATTGCTTATTAAAATGGAGAAAATTGGGCTTCAAGTTGGGCTCAAAGCATCTTGATCCAATTGTAAGAAAGTGACCCAATTTGGTGTAGCCTCTTTATGATTAAGCCTTGTAATGCTTGATTCATCCTCTTTGACTTGGACTTATTCATAGGACCTCCTATTCCATTCAAAGGATCTTTGGATGGGTTGGTCGCATCTCTATCACTTTGGATCGAGGGTTTTTCAAACTTAAAAAAGTTGAATTTGTGATAAACATTTCTGGATTCGCACGCAATGAGTGTTATAGTGAACGGGAGTGAAATTGGGACAAGAGAGCTCATAGTGAGAAATAAAATAAAAAAATAAAACATTAAAGAAAAAAGTAAAAAAAGTTAGAAGCATTCCACTAAAAAAAAGTCTCAGAAAATGAGGGAAGTGAAATTGTGAATACTGATGGGTGAAACTGTCTTAATTTACAGTTTAAATTTGTAAAATATAATATTGTTAATAATGGCGGTCAAAACGGCCGGAATGTACCCAAAATATTCCAATTTCCTCCAAACTTAATTGCTCACACAAGTTCCACATTCAACCAAAGTAAGTACCACATTAAACCATGGTTGGAACAAAACCTCAACAAAATGTGATTTATACTCACATCAGTTACATGAAACGCACAGCAAATAGTTCGACATTGGAGTCACAACTCATTAACAAATTGGTTCAATTGAGTGAACGGATTTGGATCCAATGGAGCTGTGAAAACATGAAGAAGAAAAAAATGGTATCTTAAAATTTGAATGAACATGCATAATAAACATAGAACATAAACAGATTACAAACCTTTCAAGGAATGCAATGGCAACATGGTTTCAACGTCACATTCAGCCATTAGAGAGGTTAGATGATGCGTTGATAGAATTCGTTATAGCTGAATGTAAACTGCAAACAAAGGAGGGTGTCAACACATATGTATATATAGAGTGGAATGAAGAGTTTGAATCATAGTTATGTGTGTACATAAATGATACGGATTGGGTAGTTTGAATCTCATATTCATTGCAGAAAGGTATGTCAAAGGTTATGATAAATGCTTGAGGGTTTAGTGGTTAGTTGGGAGATATGATCACATTAAATGCTGGTGAGGGAGGGAAAACTTGAAGTGTTTAGGGCTAACTGCCAGCTTGACAGGTTTGACTTTTATAATAAGGGATGGTGGCTATGATTGTGTGTGCTTTTCCCTTTTCTAACGAGACGAGACAAGCCTTTTCATGTGAGAATAAAGATCAAGGAACTATTTATACAAGTAGTTAATGATGATATCATGGGCCTGATCAAATACTCTCTTCGTCCCTATATCTAAGTACCTTTTGCATTTTTTACATTTCTTAAGAAAAATTGTTAGTGCAATTAATATGTCTATTTTGTGTGTTAATATTACTAAATTGTCCTTTATTTATATGTGTATTCAATTTGACTTTTCGTATTTCAAGATAAGTTAATAGTATTAATTATATGTGCGTTTAGAAGAGAAAAATAAATAAATGCGTGGTTCTCTTGTGTGTCACAAACTTCATGCTTATGTAAAGTTAATCGAGTGACTATTTGCGTACTTTAGTTCAATTAGGCTCGACCTTTTTATGAAATTCACAATTTACTAACTAACGGAGCTATGTTGGAAAATACATATATTCTTTCACAAGAAATCAAACTAATACCCTTCTGCCGTAGGTTTGCGCGCGCGCGCACACGCACATATATATTTTATCAAGTAACATAATGGTTAGAGCTCATACAATTTAATTGTGAAGAAATGGGAATGTCCGGGGTTCGAACCCCTGCTCCTCCATATAATATGCAATATCTCTACCAACTGAGCTAAACTCACGGGGATTACATATATTTTTTCTATTTGCGGATCTAGCACTATCTTCATCTCTAAATTAGAAATTATTATTGTTTTCATATTTTTCTTTTTATTTTTTAAAGAAAAATTATATTACATCTTTTTCTACAATGTAAAATAAATATTAAGATGGAAATATCAACTAATTCTCTCTCGTAAATAATAAACTTATCAAATAATATAAAGTTTCAACAAATTTAATTCATATGATATAGTCAATGAGATATTAGCTAACCCCATTGGATTCTCTATTTTTTTTTGTGTAAATTATAGCCACTTTCCTTGGTTTACATTGATATTTCAAAATAATCCCTAGAATTTTAATTAAATGTGTTCCTCGGTTAGTATATTCAAAGGATTAGAATGACATTACGTTGGTAATTTAGAAATGAGTTTGACACTAAATGAATAATTCCAATGATGCATTTGATAAGAGATCAAGATATAGGGACAAATTTGATAATATTTGCATTTTCAATGACCATTATGAATTATTGATAATATGAGAGACTAAGTTGATGCAACCCTATAATTTTAAGGGCCCCTCCAAGGCACTCTTTAATTATTCTTAATAAAGAAATTATTCTTTAAAAAAAGTCAAATATTTCAATTTTTAATATAATAAATACATAAATTTTGATAAAATCTTACTACTTTAAGGCGTAAAGAGTGTTACAAGAACACTCGTTAACATTTCTCTAATTAAAGAACTCCTTAAAAAAAAAATTCTCTAATGGGTAGTTTGAATAGGGTTCAAAAGGGTGAGTATTACCTTGTGATGTGATCCAAACTTCATACTAAACATATGGTAGGTAAAGCACTAATAATGTCATAATTAAAATGTTTGTAATGACTTGATTCTACCAATAGCCGCCCATGGGTGTTGTATAAGTTTGATTAATGCAATTATTTGGAAATATGAAATTAAAAACTCATCCATCAGCCACAAATATTGAACATTTTCAAATAATAAAATAGTTCCCATTCTTAACTACCAAAGAAATATCCATTTTCTATAGCCGCAAAAACCTAAAATATTTTCAGTCTCTATCAAAAGGGGTCATTCATAAGAAACCTAGTTCATACGTAGAACTATAGGATATAACTATAAAAGACCAAGGTGCTTTGCCACAAAATTCATTATCAAAGCATTCACAAACTTTATTAATTAATTTTCTGTAATTTCTATAATATCTACATATATACCTCACCATGGTAGTATCAACCTTTACAAATGATTATTCTTCCCCTATAGCTCCATCACGTATGTTCAAGGCTTTAATCACAGACTCTAGCAATTTGCTTCCAAAACTCTTACCTCAATTCATAAAAGATGTCAACTTAATCCAAGGAAATGGAGAAGCTGGAACAATTGAACAAGTTAACTTTGCTGAAGGTTAGCAAAAAAAAAAAACCATTTTAAAGCTGGAAGAATTAAAATGTTCTTTTTATTTTTTATTTTTAAATTTAAAGAAAGGTTTCTTTTTTTCTTTATGCTGGTTGAATAACTTCTTACTTATATGTTTCATTTTAGAGAAAAAAGTGGACTTGTAATTTTATTGAAAAGGGATTTTTTTTTCTCTCTATGTTGCGAGAAATACTTACTTGGGCACAACCTCAAATAAAAAGTATTTAGGCACACACATAAATAATAAAATTTAAAAGAGAAATAATTTAGTCACATCACCTAATATCATTTTTCTTTTAAATTTTATCTGTCATGTGTGTGCGCTCAGATAAATTTCATTTAGGGTTATGTCTATGCCAAACTTGCTCCGAATAACAATTCTTACATATATGTTCCATTTATCATTGCAGCTAGTCCTTTCAAATATCTGAAAAACAGGATTGATATGATTGATAATGATAACTTGGTGTGCAACTACACTATGATTGAAGGTGATCCATTAGGTGACAAGCTTGAGTCAATTGCTTATGAGGTTAAGTTTGAGGCCATTAATGATGGAGGTTGTCTTTGTAAGATGACAAGCAAATACAATGCTATTGGGGATTTTGAAGTCAAAGAGGAAGAGATAAAGGAAGGAAGGGAAAACTCCATTGGAATATGCAAAGTTGTGGAAGCATACTTGCTGGAGAATCCACAAGTCTATGTTTAGTTTATTCTTATTCATTTTTTTGTCAAATATATACAGTCATCTTTTTTAAAGATGAAATTCAAATTTATTCAATTTTTAAAATATTAGTGTGAAGAGTCCACCCAAACATTGGGACACCTTGAATTTGTAAGTGTTGAAGTCCTTAGCCATGAAAAGGGCATTCTTTGTGATTTGGTAAAATATTTCTACTTGTTTAATTTTTTTTATTTTAATATTTTTATCTGTAAGTACAATATTTTGCAAGAAACAATATCAAGTCATGCAGTTCCCTCGCTAGATTAAATGATCAATCTAATGTATAGACTCAAGTCCTTCTAATGGAACATTTTTCTTCTCTTAATCGGGTTTTGTAAGAAGAGAGCAAAACAAACTTGGAAACAACAAATGAATCCAAAATTAATGTTGTTGATTCCGAAAAATTTCAAGGTAGAGGAAAATGATATTCTAGATGGAGAAACTTAGTACAAACTGTGGGAAAATGTCATATTGTTGATATATGCTATAGGGAGCATGGATATTTCCTCCAAACTATGGCAAGCATATTTCCGAATCCGTAAAGTGTTAATTGGGAGTATTGAAGAGTCACACATGATTCAATCTAATTCAAATCCAGTGTTCACACAAGAACAATATGACTACCATATCCTTGCTCTAACAAGTTGACGACAAAAAAATCAGCTTAAGGGTAAACAAATGCCTCATATTAGGCCTCCAAAAAAATTTCGTTTTAAAATATATTTTCGTAAGTCGAATTCTTTAAACATTTTTGTGCCTAACTCGGTTAGCAGTTAAATAGAGAGTTGTAGACTTTTAGTTTATGTTGCAAATTTGATCCCAAAGATAACTACTTTTTTGTTTAAACATATCATAAGTTCTTTTTTTCTTCAGATTTCTATGAATATGATATTTGTAGGAAATATATTAAGGTAGGTTGTGTCCGATCAAATTATGCAAAGTAAAGAAGTAATTTATATTTATGTTAGAATTCTATATTATACTTTGCTATTTCAAGGTTTAAGAATAGGTAAATATTGTCTATATTAAATATTATTTTCAACATATATTAATAATTAAACTAAAATTTTGTTTTTAAAAAGTTATTGTACTAATGGAGCTGAGTCTAACGGAAAGGGTCAGACTTTCACAGCTTGGTGAATTATATTCGGATATTGATTGAGAGTGATACTGATATTTAGTGTCCGACATGCCTCAAATATAATTACACATTTAGTATTCTTAATTTTTATGTGTCTCTATCAACGCACTTAAAAGGTCTCAATTTAAAACTCGCTTTACGCCTACAAATATATTGGGTCAGCATTGCTGCTTATCACCGTTGCTACTCTGGCCTCAACCATCAATTGAAATATGATTTTGCCTGTTTTAGCATCCAATTCAAGAGATGATAGTGAGTCTAATTTATCTCTTTATTTATTGCTTTACAATAATCTTGTTGCCTTTACTTTTTAATTCAGTTGATTAATTTAAGTTTCTTTTTTAAATAATTTGTTGCATTTGTGGAGAAAAGATTTACATCTTGTGAAGAAGAAGAGAGTGATCACATAAATGAAAATTGTGATGATACTTTAGCAGCAAATGAAGACGAAGATGATGAACTTAAGGTTGGGCTGGAATTTAATTATATAGAAGAAGTTACCAAATATTACAAGAATTATGCTCGATATATAGGTTATTGAGTTAGCAAAGTCAATTTGAAAAATGGAGATGATGGAAAAAAAATACTTTACTCTAGGATGCAGCCGTGCAAGAAGCTATGTGAGTATTCCAAAAATCTTTTAAAGCCAAATCTTATCACAAGAGCACAATGTAGGCTAGAGTAAATGTATGTGCGTCTTTAAATGGAACAATTACTATTTCTAGGGTTGCTCTTGAGCATAATCATGAATTAAGCCCAATCAAATCAAGATATTTTAGATGCAACAAGAATATAGACCCTCATATAAAAAGGAGATTGGAGGTTAATGACCAAGCTAGGATTAATGTAAGTAGAAATATTCGGTCTATGGTTATTGAAGTAAGTGGATATGATAACCTTACATTCGGGAAAAAAATATTGTAGAAACTACATAGACAAGGTAAGGCAGCTTCGACTTGGGACGAGAGACGTTGGAGCCATTCAAAATTATTTTGTTAGAATGCAAAGAAAAATAGTGATTTTTATTATGTAATGGATGTGGATGGCACAAGTCATCTAGAAAATATTTTTTGCGAGATGTAGAGCTGCTTATGAGTATTTTGGAACTTTTGACACCACTTGCTTAACAAATAAATATGACATGCCTTTTGCTCCTTATGTTGGAGCAAATAATCATGGTTAGTCAGTCTTGTTAGGTTACGCCCTACATTCAAATGAGGATACTAAAACTATTTCTTGGTTGTTCACTGCTTGCTTAGAATGTATGCTTGGGTGTGCACCAAAAGTCATAATTAGTAACCAGGATAGAGCAATAATGAATGCAGTTGAGGTCGTCTTCCCGAAAGCTCACCATCAGAGGTGCTTGTGGCATACAATGAAAAAGGTTCTAAAAAATTGGGATGACTCTCTGACTATGACTATCAAAATACTTTTGCATGATGTGGTATATGATTGTTCGAGCATAAGTGATTTCACGGAGAAGTGGAAAAAAATTATTGAATGTTATAAACTTCATGATAATGAATGGTTGAAAGGGTTGTTTGATGAGCGTCATCGTTGGGTTCCTTTGTATGTGAGAGACACATTTTGGGCTGAAATGCCAACTACACAACGAAGTGAAAGTATGAACTCATTTTTTGATGGATATTTGAACTCAAAGACAACATTGAAGTAATATGTTAAACAATATGATAATGCATTGAAAGATAAAATGGAAAAGGAAAATGTGACCGATTTCAATTCATTCAATATAATTATTGCTTCCATAAGTCTTTTTGGATAGAGTCTCAATTTCAAAAGGCATTTACCAATACAACATTCAAAGAGTTTCAAGTAGAAGTCGCTTCTATGATGTATTGTCATGCTTTCTTTTAGAGAATATAAGCTTTGAACTCAACATTTTGTGTGACATAAAGTAAAAAGTTATATAATAAAGGTAAAGACATAATGTTCAAGGTATTCTTATATGAGAAAACTTTGAAATACAATGCACATGTTGTTTATTTGAGTTTGAAGGTATTTTATGTAGACATATCCTTTATGTTCTTAAGCTCTCAGCTAAAGAGTGTCATATATAGGTGGATCACCTTGAAAATATACTAATCAACCTCAAATAAGGTCGCGGAAGTTGACAAAACCTTCGGCAGAACAATGTCTAAGCAACATATGCTAAACAAGAAAAAGTCATCTTGAGCACAAGCTAAAAAAATCAACAAAGCCACCAGAATACCTCAAACAAAACACCATACTCCAGCTGCACCACTCGTAGCAAGAACAACAATTGTAGATCAAGCAATAAGGTAAAAAAAATCAACAGCAGCTGCATCAACGTTGGAGCAGCAGAGACAACAAATTAATGCAAGAGAAAACTAGAAATAATAATCTCTAAGGATACTAGAAATTGATATAGAAAAGTAGCAATATGATGAAGTAATCAAAGTACAATGGGACATAACAACTCTACACAAATTTTTTCCTCCACCATCAAGTATACACCACACCTACATCAATTATTTTAATTCAACTTTAATTCCCCTCTCTAAATAAATTACTTTCATTCAAGATACAACAACTTTACAAGACTACACTTTAATTCCCCTTTCTACATCAATTACTTAATTCAACTTCACAAGACTACACTTATTTCCTTTCCATCAACATAATAGTGAGGCAATACCGCATTTTAATCAACATAATGTGGATTAGGCTATTTTAGAGTAAGTTATTCTCTATTAAAATTGACCTAATCCAATTGGCAATAAGCCAAATAGCCACCAATAATTCCAACTATATAATTCAAGTATGACAATTAAGATAGGATCACAACTTCACAAACACTTGAATCCACAAATTCCATATGCTATTACACTTTTGCAAATAGTTTAAAACTAACACAATATCAATTCAATTCCTCCAAGTCAAACAAAGTTGAATCCTTTCAAAATTTTGATTGAATTTAGATAAGTTTAGTTTCACTATCACTCTCTTTTGCATTATCATCCGTGTATTTCAAGCATCAACATTTCCTTCAATATATCTCCGGTTGCATTATCATCATAATAAACGCGGTCAAAATCAGCACATGAATTACATCAACACATTAAATACAATAGTATATATAATTTATAGATATTAATTTTTTAAACTAAATATGTAGATTAAATTAAATAAATAACTTGACTTTCTTTCGTATAAATCTAACCTTTATTTTCTGAATGATCTTTACCTCATGGTAGACGCGAGTTATGAGGTTTAGGTAAGGTGAGATCTACAAATGGGATAAAATGTCCAGGTCGACTATTGTGATCAATATATTCTTTTGTTAATGGCATAGTGCCATACTCGATATGTGTTGATGGTTGTGGATAATGTGGAGTTGATGCTCTCTTTATAGTAGGATAAGAGACAATTTATGTAATGAAAGAGACACTTGAATTACTTTTATTATGGAGATGGTGCAATAACATGTGGAGTTGTGTATTTAGCATCATTACTTTGATTTCAACTAGAAGGAATGACTAAAATTTTAACATTCCTTTTACCACCAAATCCTTTAGAAATGGCTAAATACATGAGTATATAATTTATAAAGACATGTATAGATCAATTAAATAATTTTTATAAACATATAAATGCATTAATACATCCTTTAACAATGATACAATATTGTGCATAATATAATTTCACAAATAAAAGCAAAACGACAATAGTTACTTTTTCAACTAAAAAAAAAAAGAAACAAAAACAATAGTCACTTTTTGACATAGTATAATATGATTTCACATGAATAAAAAAACTCACTTTTTCACCTTGCGTATTGAGATGTGTGCACGATATTTGAGACCGAACTTCCTCAATTTTTTTAAGTGTTGATATCTTCGATTCCACCCCATTCTTTTGTACTTTTCCATTTTATTTTTAATCTAATTAGGGCATCGCAGCTGCTTCTGCTTCCCATTTGCTTAAAAAAATATATCTTTTTGTAAATGTTCTCAGTTAAAATAAATGGAGGTAAGTTGAACTCGCAAATATGAACCTTCTATAATACCAGTTTGTTGTCTAATCATTTACATTTGTTTCTTATGCGAGTTACATATTTAAGGTTGAGTTACATGTCTTGAAATGTGTATCTATGCATGTTAGTAAAATAAATAATTTTGACTATATGGTGACAACATATGTTTTATTTAAAGTATTTATTGATTAATTAGTCGTACAATATGAAGACTAGCTACTTGCTTAATGCATCTCTTGTTGTTCAATCAATCTTCAATGATAAATTTTTTAGCCAATTTCAAGGATATAATTTCAAAAAGTATCATACTTGCCAAAGGACCTGACTAAATAGTAAATTGACTAATCATTTGTCTATCATGAAAACAACAACAACAATAATAATAAGGCAAATTATATGGTACACCCAAAGATTTGAGTGTATTGGTACACCAAATCAATAAATTAATAGTTTAATGTGTTAATTTTTGAAGAGAAAAATTGTTTTCTATTACCTATAATTATAATAATTAAATCTTATTTACCAAAAATATCGACGAAATAAAATTTAATTTTTCTGAATTTTTAATACTCATAATAGAGAATTTTGATTATTTTTTACACTAAAATGTAAAAAAATTAGTATGATTTTTATAAACAATGAAATGATGTTTTTTCTTATGAAATGACATTTTCTAAAATATATATTAAAAAATAGCTCTTTATTTCATAAAAAATAATAGTTAATTTAAAGATTTTTGAAATAGGAGTACCGGTACACTTTAATTTGCGGGTGTACCGTAAAAGTTCCTTAATAATAAATATCCTTTCAAAAATAATAAATAATAATTGTTAGTTTACTCATCCCATGTCTATTCTAACACGAAAAAAGAGAAATAGAAATAATAAAAACCCTTTCATAAAAAAATAAGTAATAATAATTATAAAATATCATAAAAAAAGAATTAATTACTCCAATAACTAATGATATTTTTATATGAGATCCTTACTAAAACCAAGTAATCAATTGATTGATTTAGACGAGAAAATACGACATATCAATATACTTAAGAGACATTTAATAACTATTCTAATTTTCAAAGGGTATCTTGCAATTTCATAAGTGCTACATTTTTTTTTGTTGAAATAAGTGTTAAAAAGTAGTTAACTTTAGCGAATAGAGCACAAGGCTCTTTATGCTCCACTATATAAAGCGATAGAGTTGTTTTTTGTTTGTTACATGCACATGAAAATAAAAATGACCGAGATTCTCAAAAAAATTTATGCTATGATCATTTTACTTTCTCTATTTCTTGCTGCAATTGACGCCGACGGTAGGGCTTTTCTTATCACCATTTTCAAATATTCCCTTCTTTATTTATACATAATATTGTTTAACATTTTCAATAACACTCTTTTGTTCTTTTTTTGCATCACAGTTGTTAATTGCACTTCTGTCCTCCAGTGTTTTACTACTTATTGTTACCTTCATGGAACAATGTTATGCTCAAACGGTCAATGTTTATGCGTTTAATAGTTAAGTCGAAAATAATTCTATATTTTATGATATTATAATTTTATTTACATGTCGTAGTGAATGTTGTTACTCATATGAATCCTCCCACACTTTTAGTTATATTTCTCTAAACTTTTAATCTATTTGTCCGAACAAATAGAACAACACAAAAGAAATGTTTTGGTCACAAATATGTGTCCTGTACATTTCTCTATATATTTTACTATTTTATGAGTCAATAAAAATATTGATGTTAATAAGAATTCATCTAGAGTAGAGTCAAAATTTAAATTTCCTGCAAGCCAAAAAACATAACAATTTAATAATAGACAATTTAAATTTTCTAATGACGTATACATCATTTTTTTTAATAAAAAGTTGTTTAGTCACACCGGTAGATTTTTTTTCATACCCAAAATCGGGGTAGTTTTGGAATACAAAATCATTTTTTTTTATAATTTTGATTTATTCAATAATAAATATTTATACTATGAATTTTGGGTTAGAAGTTTGAGTTTTATTGAAAGTAGTAATGTTTAAATATTGAACATTATTCTCAAAAAAAAAAAAATATCGAACATTATTTTTTCTTGAGAATCATGTCATTATATGTCAATAATGTGATGATTACTCTTAAGCCTATTGGTTATTTGTATATGTGTCTTCTTTAAAATAAAGTCAATATAAAGAGGGCATTATTTTCAATTGAGACACAACGGAAACAACAAACAATGACCTGAAACACAAAGAGGGTGTTATGATGGTTAAAATGATTCTTAAACTGAATATTCTTATCGCAAACAGACCCGATCTTTGTTTACAAGAGCATGTATATAGGGTGTTCAGATTTTGTACTTCAAAACAACAAGCATTTTTAGATTTTATAATTAGAAGTATGGTATATAGAGGTGTTCAGATTATTTAATAAATAAGGGAAAAATGCTCCCCTAAATCTGAAGTAATTATTTATTCGGTTTAAGAATCCCAAGTGGTGAAAAAATAAATAGGGGAAAACACTCTTCGGATTATTTAATCCAAAAATTTCAAGGACATTTCCGGAATATTAAAGGGCGTGTGAGAAAAAAGGAGAGTGGAAAAAAATAGCCATACATTAATTAACAAATACTTTTTAATTTTATGTCGTTTAAGTTAGCAGACTAGGATATATGTAAGTAAAAACTATGGGCTTTTGGAGCCCAATTTCTCATTCATGTCTAACATTTTTTTTTGTTGCAAGTATAAAACCTGAAACGCCAAAAACAAACAATGTAGGTTCCCATAAATCATCACAATGGTCTTTTTTTTGTTTGGCACACGTCAAAGACCTTTTAATATCTTAGGCCCTTGTATAGATCACAAGCTTTCGTTATCAAGCTTGGCCACAGTGGTAATGTTGAAAGGGGAAAAACTAGTAAACATGTGTTTGGAACTACGTTTTCACCTTAAAAACACAGAAGCTACAAGATTAAGCTTCTGCATTACCGTGGTTTTCGCAAACATGCCGCAAAACAAAACCTACGCAGCAGCTATGCTAAATCAAATGTGATTTGTTACAAAAGTAATTAAAGTAAGAAGTAGAAGTTAGGAGAGGTTGCTTCAAGATGAATTGATTGCTTTGAATTAATTCGATTAGTTTCTAAAATGAGACTCAAACATATTGCAACTCATTAGTATCACGCTCGACCATTTGAACGCGTGTTGTGTTTAACGTGGAACCAAACATACACTCAGTCATACATGTAGACAATCAATCTCCAATACAACCCCATGGAGCACCTTGAATACTCTCAAGAAGTAGGAGAGGATAAAAAATAGACTGTGTGACATAGATTTGGTGTATTTAGGAAAGATAGTAATAATTAAAATAAGATTGTTCAAATGAGAGATTGATGAATTAGAGAGATAAAATAAGGTCATCAAAAGTAGAAAATTAAAATCTATACAATTTATCCTCAAGAGGATTAATTCAAATATGTCTACCACTATTATATTCCATTATTATACTAATATAAAGAAATGTGCTTTCCACATGATATATTGATTATGCTAGGTGGCAAAATGCCAAGACAGCAATTATTCAATGTAGGTGTCATGTCCCTTTTGTTGACTGTCACATTTGATATATAATTAGTTTCACGCCATATAGAATTCAATCACACAATTTTTTTTTTATTTAACAACCAAACTACTCCAGTTAAATCCAGATATATATTGACTATAAAGTATAAGCAACTATTTCATCATTGCATAAAAAAATACAAATATTTGATGACTCATTGAAAAATAGTGATTTAAGATTGTATGTAGAACAACATAACAAAGATATGAATAATTATATATTGAAGTTGAACTTTCTTTAATTGATTGAAGTATCACCAAATCCACTACATGCTTTACAGTGAAATGAAATAACAATGAAACTAATGCAAAAATGTAAACTATCACATTTTGAGTCCTTTTGTAAAGGCACTACCAAAATTTCATTACACATGAATGAAGAAATGAAGCTGTACAAATAATGACCTATTTTGGAATATGCAAGAATTGAAATCTAAGGAATGAAAGGAACAAAAGAGAAAAAAATGAACTGTCTTATTTTGGAAAGAATGTACCCTATTCTCAAATGGCAAATGGCAATTCACTTCATCTTCTTTTTTCTTTTTTTTATGAGAAGGAATCGAATTCGGTATCCAAGGATTTACAACACTCACACTACGCACCAACCACTTGCGTCAGTTTATTAAATCACTGCAGTTTTTTTACCAAGACTCATGAGGTAGAAACACGATGACGAAGAAGAATTTGAAGGGTTACTAAGTTCTTGACAAGGTTTAGGCAACACCGAGTCTGAAAATCCAGAGACATTTGAACATTCCCATTTACTTGAAGAAACGGAATTTGTAGACAAGGTTATATTTGAAAGGCATATGTTTGTGAAGGGTGATTCTTCTATGCCACTCAAGCTTCCGGCGATTGTAATATTTTTTCCAGTTATATCCTTCAATGTTATGTGATCCAAAAGCGGAAGTGCTTTTGGATCAAATTTGTCATCAGGATGAGAACCAGAATTACCTTTGGCTGAAATTGCTGTATAAACATTTTCCATTTCTATGTGTGATAAAGCAATTTCTTTTATGTAACCACCTCTTCCTTTGGTTGTTCTGAACTCAATTCCACTATTTGAGTTGAAAATGTTAACATGCTCTATCAGGACTTTTGAAATTCCACCAGACATTTCAGTACCAAATGAAATAGCAGAACCGGTAAATGCACGAAGATGAACCCTTCTTATATGTACTTTCTCACTTGGTCTTCCATAGTTAATGCCGTACTGATCCCATCCACTTTTGAGAGAAATTGCGTCAAAACCAATGGAAACAAAACAATCTTCTATACAAACATTATCAGAAGAATCTGAAAACATGAAGAGAACAAATGTTTAGCTAAGTGACCCTCACCAAAGTTTGGTAAGCTATTGACATTTGAAAGGCCGTCTATGAAGCACTGGTACACTACAGACAGTGAAACTAGACACGACACTGACACATCAACCCTGGTAATTATTCGAAAAATGATATGCTTGAATATAACCATATGTTTCAGTGTCGTGTCGGTGTTGGTTACTTACGGAGCACTGACACGACACCAACATGTGTGCTTACATTCAAATATTTTACAATCTCAAATAATTATCGGTATCCATGAGTCAGAATCAGTATCGTGTCTGATGTCCGTGTTTGTGCTTCATAGTTGGACACAAGCATGTATTGGACACCGAATAATCATTCAATCTAAAGTGTCAATGCTGCATAGAGGCATTGCCATTTCACAATGAGGATAAAAAAACCGAGTCTATAATATGTTACTAACCTGGTACTATACCAGCAGTATAAGGGGATTCTGGAGGAGTAGAGATTGAAATGTTTTGAATATGTACATTGCTGCATCAAAATAAATGTAACTTTATCAATATCCCTTAATTTTATCTGCCGAATTAAGTATCAAGAAGAAGAAGCAGAAAATTATTTACCTGCAATAAACAGGGTGGATGCTATATGCTGGAGCATTCAAGAATGTAAGATTTGAAACTACCACAAAATCAGATGATATAATTTCAACAAGATGAGGACGACTGTGGTTAAGAGAATGAGACTTAAACCAGTCCCACCAAACCATTCCATTGCCATCAATGGTTCCATTATTGCCTGGTAAAATTACATGAAAAATATGAAAATTCAATATAGAAAGAGAACAACGAAATTCTTGATAGAAGCAAGAACAGATTTGGAGCAGAATTCACAAACCTGTTATGACCACATCCTCCAACTGGTTACCATTTATCAAGCTCTTGTATCTTTTGTCAGGAACATCTTTCCCTCGGCCATAAGAAGGTAAAGCTTCAATAACATTCCAATGAGATGGATCCTAAACAAGAAAAACCACTCCTCAATTACCCTCAAATTGGTTGAACATGAAATATCTTTATACACAAGAAATCAGTGTTGTCAATAGCAAATCACAGAAAATAGTAGTTTGTTTAATTTCCGATACGCTGCAATAATATAGCACTGCTATAGCCACCATTTGACAACATTTTGTACCAAATAGGAACAATACGCAATTCATTCACAATCTGCTACGCTATAGCGCTGCTATAGCCATTTTTTACAAAATTGCAACAAATCACCATAAAAAAAGTAAAAAATCATTTTGGACCTTGAAGGTGTCGAGCGTCTCGCTATAATGCTTGAATGCATTGAAATTTCATAAACATCCCTGAATATGTCTGTCCTTAATGAGTTTGATCCTCATTTCTCTTTTGTTAGTCAGCTTAGTCCGCGAAACCACAAACAAAATTCATACTCAGGAATGCTTGTCTAATTTCAATACATTCAAAGATTACAGTGATGCTGCCTCACATAAAAAAGACAAAACTAATCAAATTTCATGAGTAAGTAAGAAAATGAAGCAAGAGGTGAAAGTACCTGAGATCCAATAATGACAGCACCTTTTTCCAAAAAGAGGGTGAGATGGCTAGTAAGATTGAAACTTCCGGTAAGCCATTGTCCTGGTGGCACATAGAGCTGAGCACCACCCTTATCAGCAAATGACTTGAGATAGAAAATTGCATTCTGGAATGCAATTGTATTCAGTGTTTTACCATCTCCAACTGCACCAAATTCCAAAATAGAGACACTGTGTGGTCTAGGATCCAATTTAGGATTCAAACGACATATCTCAACATCTCCATAAACATTCACGGCATTGCTCAATGCAAGAAGCAAGAGCAATGCCACCTGAAAAAGGTCATATAAACCAATTAATCACCAGAAAGAAAGCATCCCAGATTTAGAGCGACATAGAAAGCCAAACATAACATATGAAGCACTAACACAGACACAGGATCAACACATATAATAATTTGATCAAACAAATTAATAGAATGTAATTAATCACATAGCAAATGAAGTAGATAATCAATTTGTTTATGAAGCAAATAATTCACTTCAAATTGACAGAGGTTAAAAACACATCTGAAACAAGAATGAACAAACACAACAAATGAACAGAAAAATCAAGAAAATTCATAGCAAAAACAATGAAACTAGGCAACAAAAATGCTCATTTTCACACACCAACCAATGAGAGAATCACTTCAACAAAAATATTATAAAGAACAGGAGCATATGAGAAAGAACTTCAAAAGTGAATTCTCAGCTGAAATTAAACAAGAATGCAAATTATTCAGATCAATATATCAGATCAAAATGGATTGAAATTTGATGGACAACAATCACCATTGGCATATACAAGCCAAACAAAAGGAACAAAAAAACCCAAAAGAACAAATCTCATACATAAAATTTGAACATGGCCCAAATGAACAAAACACACAAACTTTGACTTAAACATATAAAATCCAACCAAAGATCAAAACTTGAAGAGACCCTTTTAATTATAAATATATATTTAACAAAACAAAGCAATATAGTCCCAGATTTGGAACTAGTTTAAGGTCAAAACTCAAAAGGCAAAGAAAGCATTAACAAAAAAAAATGAAGCCAGAGTGAAACGTACTTACAAGCATCTTCTCAGGTCAAAGCTGGCAAAAGGGTCAGAGACTAAAGGAGACAAGAACTAGTACTAGTGCCAACACAAAAACAAGTCACAAAAAAATGCAGAGAGAGAGAGAGAG
>Ga0315915_1001038_pt1 | contig 32302 bp, 18 predicted proteins | sample MpolbnodulesMG_FD_207738 | JGI IMG/M metagenome (GOLD analysis project Ga0315915, IMG submission 207738) | Medicago polymorpha root nodule microbial communities from Los Angeles, California, United States - branched nodules | ecosystem: Host-associated > Plants > Roots > Nodule | place: USA... | reverse complement strand
ATTTCGATAATTGCTTATGTAATGTCACATCCAAACACTTCAATTTATGTAAGTACTTTTTAGTGTACATATCCAAACATAAATAGCTTATCAAGTATAAGCTCTAATGTTATAAGCCCTAATGCTATAAGCATCTATATAAGCTGTTTATCCAAACGGGGCCTTAATCTAGTCCACTCAAACATGTAAGCACTTATATAATAAGCGCAAGCATCAATACAGCAAGCATTAACAGTTAATTGTGTGCAGTTTTTTTAGATGCAAAATCTACTTAGATAACTTAGGAATAGTTACATCTTCCACTGTTTGTTCTTCACAACTTCCCTTTTTTGGCTTTTCTTGTTTTTGATAAAAACATCTCACCCACTATGTATATGCCCAATCTAAAATTTCTTTAAGTGAATGAATTTTCAACCACAAACCGTCAATATTCAACCACAAACATAATGACTTGTAATGATGTGTACTTGGCCATTAGCCACAATTATACTTATGGAAAGCAAGAAAGTAAAAAACAGATATCGCATTTGTAGTTAGAAACTTTGTTGCTTAAGTTACACTCTCTCTCACGTGTGGCTTACAATAACCCAAACCACAGTTTAGTTATATTTTACATAGTTTTTGATGGATTTTTCTTAATTCAGCGTCATAGACACCATTTTTTAAAAGAGAATAGCAACCACCTTTTTACTATTTTGAAAGGGGTTGAATTCACGAAATGTAGTTGACGGTTTGGCTTCTTCAAAAACAAAAAAAAACAAAATGCGGTTGACAGAACCCCACTCGCACTTGCAGTAAAAAATTATGATTTCACATGGTTTTAAATTGCTGTCTACAACCGCAATTGCTTCCGCAAGATTTTGAGGTTTCCACAACGGAATTGCAGCCATAATTTCGACCACATCAGCCACTTTTACCCACATTTTGCCGCAGTATAAAGGTCCCTGATGTAACAACAACTGCGACCACAACCGCAAATTAAAATCATCAGAGCTAAATATGTACTAACCTTTTGAGTAATCTATTCTTGTGGAAAACTTGTCGAGATGTTTTGTTAGAGCATAATTTGGTGCTGCAGGGAATAAACCAGTGGATCCAGTGGCAAGTATCAGCCAGGACAAAGGTTCAGTAGTTTCTAACTGAATCACCAGGTATAACCGAGAGGATTGTAAACTGATGAAGGTTGAATTCCCTCTAATCTGCAAGTTGCCTTTATCAGGCACTACCTGATTTGGGGTAAATCCACCAAGGTAATACTGCTTTATCCCTCCACTGGCTCCTCTAGATGCCACCCACCCTACAATTGCACTTGAACCTACCATGCTTCCGCTGGCTGAGAACCCCATAGCTATGTAAGAATTTGTGTCTGGAGTTGAGAGAATGAAGCTCCAAATGTTTGCAGAAGTCTGAACATACTGCAAAACAGTAAACATGAATAATTCGTATATATGGTGGTACTGAAATATTGATATATGTGATGAAATTTGAAAATGGTGCACCTACTCTGAGGATAAAACCTTGAGCAGCCCATACAGAAAGGCAATGAAGGTTGGTTGTATCAAAAGGGATTGGAGCTTTGAGGTTCAGATTACCAGTACATGAATCGGTTTCTGGCCTTGCATGGAGGAATGAACCAAGGAAGGTAAATATGAAAAGGAGTGGCAGAGGTGTCTTCATTTGTCTCTATTTTTTGTGTTTGTGTTTGAAAAATGTGATTGCATAAGGAAGATTTATTTGGGAATGTTTACAAAAAGGATGAAATAAAGTTAAACGAGGTGATGATTATCATATTGTAAGTTGTAACTAACATGGTGGAGGGGGGCATTCTCAATTATGACCATAAATTAACACAGATTAAAGTCCACAAGAAAATAAGGGGGTAAAAAAAAAGGCTATTTTGCATCAACAGAAATGCAAAGTTTTTATTTATGACTTCATATTGTCATAGTAGTGCATCATGTGTCTAATGAGAGAGACAACACGAACCAAGCTCCTTCTTGAACTCAAGCGTAATGCAAATGTATATAAAAGAAAGGGAGATTTATCGCAAAGGTATATATGATGATAATAAAGGAAAATGTTTTCATTTACCACAACTCCTTATGATACAATGCATCTTATTGTACATTCTTTCAATGATAATGATAAAGAAACATATACAACCCAACCCCCCAAAACAAAGCAGTGCACTGAGATAGATCCAAGATAATACTTTCGGCAATCTCTTCATTTTTCCGGCCAAGTTTAGCAGGTATATGTCCAGTTCTTCACTTTATCCAATTTGTCGTCTCCAAATTGATAAATAATACAATGTCCAAAGAAATTCATGTCTCTGACTTTGTTTATTCGCATGGTACAGAAATTTACAAATAGAAGCACACTACCATAACCTTAAAGAGCTGCATCATTTGACGCCCAGCGCTGAAGTCCATCACGCCCTACAGATGCAGAGATTATTAGTATAAAATAAAATTGATAAAATGAATTACACAATGGTCAATGTTTTACACAATTTTGGGCAACCAGATATATATCACATTAAAAACAATGTTCAACCCCCAACCCATAGAATGATAGAAGTTATCAACGAAGTAAATATTTAAAAATTTGTAGCGATATTCACCAAGATTAAAAAATAGGCAGTGATAAAGTAGGCAGCCATAAAATTGCAGCAGATTGCCAATTATTGACGACTACCTAGACTGAAGTTGAGTCAAAAGCATATCCTCCTTTTCTAGGACAAAGCACCTTTCCGATCCTCGAAACTAAATATTTTGCACGCTAAAATACGCTTTTTGTCCCTTGAGTTATTTTTAGGCTTCACATTGGTTCTTTAAACTTTATTTTATTCGTTTTGGTCCCTTAAGTTACAAACGGTAGACACTTCGGTCCCTTAAGTTTTTTTGGTTTCACTTTGATCTCTTAAGTTACAAATATTAGACATTTTGATCCTTTAAATTACAAATGTTATTTACTTCGAACTCTTAGGTTACAAATATTAGACATTGACAGAAAGGACCAAAGTGACTGATATTTGTAAATAAGGGACCAAAATATCTAATATTTGTAGCTTAAGGGGCCAAAGTATCTAACGTGTGTAACTTGAGGGACCGAAATACAACAAAAAAAACTTAAAGAACCAAAAACAAAAACAAAAAACTTAAGAGGACAGAAGGTATACTTTAGCCAATATTCTATCTATTTCCACAATCTGATTATCAATTTAAGATGAAATCATGAAGCAACTAAGTTAGACACCATCTTAGGATCTCAGGAATCTACGAGATGCAAAGATATTGGGGAGTCCATTTACCAATTTAAAATACCCAACTTCAAATTTCTAGATATATTCCCTCCCTTCCACATGCTGTGAAAGGTATCACGCGATACTCTCAAACATGATCCATTTGAGCCACAGGCAGCAAGTAGGCTGGTGTCTGTAGTAATCTCATACACTTATCAAACATAGGGATCTTCCACAGAAGACAATATTCCCAGGACAGATTTTGCTTCTCTGAGGTTTTATACCCAGGACATCTAAGGGTGTTGTAACTTTGGATTTGTGAAAATTGGAGAGCCTTGCTTCATACTTAGTTCACCCCAAAACCACTTTCAGGGTTTGCTTTGTTGTTGAAGTATTGATTTTTATTTGAAGGATTTCTGATCATATCCCTATTTGTACTCTTTTCTCTCTAATGAAATTTCTTCTTCTATCTGAGAATAAATAAAATTGTGCTCTTTCTCGGTACTACTGATATCTAGAATACTTGTGAAATAGTGCCATCAAGTTTCTTGTTCAGATTTCAAGAATTGACAATGGGGTGGTAAGCATTGATCAAATCATAATCAGCATGATTACCATGAACCAACTATCCTAAAAGCACAACTTTCTATGATTTAGGGTTAAAGTCAAGAACAACTTAAAGTCTGAAACAGCAACAGTTATACTGGCATAAAGGCCAAAGAGTAGTGAGCTTACCAATTGATACAGTTTCTGGCAAGCTAACATATTTAGGACATGATGCTTTTTTAGTAACCATGTCAATTTTAGCGTCTGCTCCAATAGCACAATCACGTGGCTGCAAAAACAAAAGGGACAAATATACTAGAGTAAGTATGGGGGAAAATTTAGTGTTTAAATAGGATTAGTAAGCCATTCTAAAGTACAATATCATGAGAATTCTCTCATAGTTCCCACTAAAGTCTGTTTAATCAGGGTGAGTCTACTACAAAACATGGGACATCTTTTAGTTTCTTATATGCCGAGTCTATTACAAATCAGAGCAGATTTCGAACCTTGAAGTCCTTATAGAAGCATAGACGAAGTTCCTCTACAGCACCTTTTGAGCAAATAATTTGAGGAGATATATGGAACGCATTCTCAATGGCAGAGATAATGCCTCCGAGGGGATATTTTTCTGTGTTTGACGGAACATATCCAGCATCATTTAGAACGCTCTGAAAAAATGTTAAAAAAAAAAAAATATTAACATAATAGTCAAAGTATGTTGTGATGCATATGCAATTAGGCATTTGGTCTTTACAATCAAAGGTTTTGCAAATACAATTGGTAGTCATTCCATAAACAGGATAACCTCCAACCGCAGTACCCTATAAAAGAGCAGGCAAGGAATTCATATAACACCACCTGCAATAGATAAGACGATGCGCCTAGTTGCCAACAACTTTTTATAAACTTGCATGCATTTGTTTGGACAATACAACAGAAATAGGCCAACCCTAAATCCTAATAAATTCTACTATCAAAGCATTCTCATATGTACACAAAGGCACCAAGGTCAAAGGGACGGCTAATTGAACAGTTCATCAATCAGAAGACAAATTGTATCAACTGGAAGGACGATCAGTGGATAAATGATTCATTAATTAATATTCAAATCATATCATGTTGACGGGGGATCACTGGTTAATCAGTAGACAAAATTCATTTGTTTTTTACTGTGTTGGGAAGGAACGAGATGAAAATAAAAAAAATAACAGCTACATGGACTGACATTTTATTTTCTAACTTCTAAGTGCTAGTATTCAGTAAAGCAAGTTTGATATTTAATCTGGTAGGAGAAATGAGAATTAGACATGCGACCAAAAGTATAAATACAATCAGGTATATACCTCTCATCCTATTTTGATTATTACTTCATACGAGCTAATTAGCAGAGAAAAAAATATAGAAATTTATGTGTAACAAAAAACTATGCTCCACAAACTTACTGTAACGTTATATTTGAAATAAACATTCAGCGTTGTCAGGAAATAATCATATTCATTATGAAACACAGGAGACGAACATGTACCATGCTTTTCTGCAAATAAAAATTTCAATATTAGAATATTGGAATATTAATACAAGAAAACCTAAAGATTTTACCTCAAACAAAACGCAGAAAATATTTAAACCAAGTGACAAGAGAAAATTTTGTAACTAAAAATAAATGTTGAAACTTTGAAGACTTTTTACTTTACCAAACTAATATTCTATATAACCTACACAAATTGTTTAGGGAAACAGTCAACAATTACTCTCCAGCAGCAAGAGTAAGACATTGAATGAACTTAAATCATGTAAGTGAGAAAAGGCTATAAAAGATTCTTACCCCACTGCGAATGTGCACCGACGAGGTAGCCCCAGAAACATAGACCATATCAAAAAATAAGTTAGATTTGATAATAATTTAAGGGTAAATGAGAAAATAAGTACTTTTAAGTGACCACCTCATGACCCCAAAATGTACCCTTTCCACCACTGCATGATGATGGTGAGCCACAGCTCAATGATGGCCAATATTTCTCTAAAGCCTCATTCAATGTCGATATCTGCACATAAAATGAAAAGGTAAAACTTAAAAAAGTTTAAATGGAGTGCTAATGCAACAAATTGGATTAAAAACAAACTCAAAGTTCTAATGGTGGTATAGATATAAATGCAACACTAACATAACCAAAATATAAACGTTAAACCAGTGAAAATTTCAAAATAAAAAAATGCAGTTTCAACAGCTAAAAAAGTGTTTTTTTTAAGGACAAAACTTAGGTACAATTCCTTAGGTGCTTTTCGTATGGTTCTTAACTAAAAACACAACTTTTTTGGAGATGACAAACTTTGAGAGAATTATGGATTTAAGAAAATCATGGTGAATTTAGTTAAGAACCATACGAAAAGCACCTAAGGAATTGTACCTAAGTTTTTTCCTTTTTTTAATGGCAAATGTTAGTAGTTAGTTGTTCTCGAGTTTCATCCATTCAAAATTATTTATCAACAAGTTATCGGATAAAACTAAAAATTATTACTAGAACTTGCTGCTATAACTAAGCAAGGTAATTCAATTTTATTTTGTCCAAAATTTGTCAGTCCAAGCATGAAAAGTTGAAAACCGATACATATGGTTTGTAATGTAATGGTTTGCACATTATGGTCCGGAAATTGTACCTCTTTAGGATCAAAACGAGATTTAGTGCAACAGGATGGCCAAGTTCCATCATTGTAGTCAGGCCAGAGTCCATCTATTATACAAGCACATACAATGATCTGTTAAGATAATTGTTGTAGGAATGTCCATAGTCCATACACAGAAGAGACACAGTTTACCTCCATAACAGATTTTGATGTTTACAAACAAAAGAATCTAAAAACAAGATGGGAAGCAATAACAGAAAGGATTGATTGATGAAATAAAAATAAATAATAAATAACAAAGCATGCTTAAAGTTAATTTTTCAATGGACTTAAAACATCATTTGAAGTTTAAGAAATTTTCCAGACCCCTTAATGAGGAGAACCTCGTGCACTCGGATATGAAGCACTGACACAAACGTAGACACCGAACAAGACACTGACATGTAGACATTGTTAATAATTTAAGAAAATGAAAGCGACTGAAGGTGATCGCATATTTTGATGTTGTGTCGGTGTCTGCGTATCTGACACGGGAGATACCTTTAACCCAAAGTGTCAGTGCTAACCCCTTTTACAATTTACAACAACCAGCAAGAACTCCACAAATCATAAGTAGAATTTGATTCAAAACACATACAATACAATTTTTTAAACCCAAAATAAACAGGTAAACAAGAAAGAGCCATTTCTCAACATATCTAAATTATCAATGTAACAATAACAAATTTGAAAATTTCCAACTCACGTATTGTGAATATTCCGGGAGAATTGGAGCTGAAAAGGAGCAAAAGAAAGAAAGAAAAAAATTAGCTATCAGAAATTTAACAATGTCACTCTCATATCAAGTACTTTTATATAAAATGCAAAATTAAAACCAATTTCATTCCACAAGTCCATAAGTGTAAGAGGTATTAAAATAATAATAATCCAAAAAAAATTCCATAAGTATAAGTGGTATTAATAATGTAATTACATTTATTTCAAAAGTTGAATCATTCGTTTATATAAGATTTAAATATAATTTTAGTTCTTGCAATTATAGAATTTTTTTTAATTTAAGTCCTGTAAATTTATTTATTTTAGACCCAATCTATGCAAATTTAGAAACATGGAACTAAAAGCATTAGTTTCTGAATTTGTAATGACTGAATTCAAAATAAATAAAAAATAAAAATAAAATAAAAACTTAAGAGGACTAAGGGTCTGTTTGTTAAGACACCTATTGGAGCTTATAGCTTATAAGCTCATATGACTAAAAAATACTTGTTTTCTAACTTTCATTTTCTCACGAGCTTATAACTTATTTTAACGAGTTTATAGCATTTTGGGGTAAGTTAGTTAGTAGTTTATAACTTGTCATTTTTTATCTCAATTTTACCCCTGCAATCCTAATTGAAAAAAAGAAATATTAACTAAATATACAATTGTTTATATCATTTTCATATTTATAAGCTACTTCAAACCCTACAAATGCACTCGGTTAGCTTATCAGCTATGAGCTAGCTTATGAGAAAAAAAAGAAAGAAAAAAAACTAAAACTAGCTTATAACTCATTGTAAGCTAGTTCGGTAGCTTTCTGATATTTTAACTAAAACTAGCTTATAACTACTATCGACAAAAAAAAAAAAATATAACCTTTTTTTAATCACAAACAGATTACTTAAAATAGTTAATTCAACTTAAATAAGACAAAAATGATTGAATTAAACCTAACAACAACTTGATAATGTTGAAATAATAATTAGATATTCATATTGAAATGGAAAAGGAAAAGAAAAGGGGAAGGTTGTTACCCTCTGCAGCAACCATTATTGGGACAACAATGGCGCGAGCGTTGACAATAGGTACCAGGCCATTGTAAAGCCAAAGCGAAATAATCAAACTCTCTCTGCTTTCCTCCACCACCACCACCACCACGCTCTAACTCATCGGAGGCACGTGCCTGAGAAACTGTTCCGGCGAAGACGACGATGATAGCGAAGAATAGGCATAGAAGGCGTGGAAGAGGAGAAGACATTGTTGCGTGATGCGTTTGGGTTTGGTATCAGAAAATGCAATGAAATAGGAAGGACTTGATTGTTTTTAGATTTGGTAGTTACGAATTGCGCGAGTTTGTTTCGTTATTTATTGCATTAATCTCGAGGCTTCCACGTAATTTGATTCTCTTTCTTTAGATATTATTATTTTGTCTTCTCACGTAATTTTACTCAATATTTTTCATCAAATTTTTTTTTTTTTTATATAATACACTTACTTCTTTTTATTATCACATTTCATTTATCTATTTAGTTATTTTGTCAAAATAAATAAATCTTTAAAAGGTATTATTGTCGATTAATAATTGAAGTTGTGTTGAATGTTAAAAAAACGACAAGTAAATATGAGTAAAGGGAGATCAATTATAATTAACTTTTTATTTTTTAAATTCTTTATTGAATAGATTATATATGTAGTTTTTAATGACTACATACATTATTTACTTTGTTTTTTACCAAGCATAAATCATTTATTGAATAAATTTAAAAAGTGAAAAACTGCTTATAATTAAAACTAGATAAAATGTATAAAAGATTAATTTTCATATTATAATAATAAATCCATTTTAAAATCTGAAAACTAAGAGGTGCCAACATTTACTATGGACAACACTCCAAATAGGTGGATCATTATGTAAGTAATTAAGGGAGATATTGAACAAAGGGTATTATTGGATTAAAATAATAAATATAATATTAATGTTTTAAAATATAAAATTATTTGTATGGGAAAAATGATAATTAATTTGAGATAAAACATTTTAGAGAAATGCTAAGAATAAATTCTCAAACACACTCTTTCAACACACTCCAATAACATGTTGACACATCATCTTCATCCTTTGTTTAATTAACTGGCACAACCGGTTACAAGGTTATGGAATAAAAAATTGGTCTGAGGTGGCTTCCTGTTATTGAAGAAGTGTGTCAAAAGAGTGTGTTTTAGAGTTTCAACTTAGCATTTCTCAACCTTCTAAATATTTCTTCTTCTATTTTTTGACAGGTTTCGAAACATTACTTTTTTTGGTCAGGAAAAAAATCTAACAAACAATTAAAAATTAGAAATAGAATTTTCTATAAGCATATTCCTTTGTACCTTTTGAGGATGAGGATGTCGTATTCGCTGAAGTAGACAAAAACGGATTGCTCAATATAGTAAGCTGGTCCATAATTACAATTTTTCGATAGAGAAATGATATTTGAACATCCATTTAATGACAACTTTTGTGACAGCTTTCTCACTCATACTCAAAATTATTTTTTTACTTTATCTCTCTATTGTTATGGTTTCCGTGTCATACTACTTTTTCTTTGTAAATTATGGTTGTCAAATAAATTGTCACCATTGGTTGTTCAAATAACACTCCTCTTTTCTTTTCGGTATTGTTTTCTTGTTTGGAAGTTTTAAGACTGATGACGCGACTAATTTTTCTGAAAATTATTAAATCATAGTTAGATTAAATGATAAGGAAATATTTTTCCCAAAGTATGTGTCTCACAAATGATACAAGAGAAAGTATAATAAAAAATAAAAAAAGTAAAAAATGTTGACGAAGGAACCAGGAAGATATCTACGTAGAATTAAAAGCAACTACACAAATCAGTGAGATATAATATCTTAACTTAAAACTTAAAATATTTACTTGATGGGTCTCTCTCTTATGTATTGTTTAACATTCATTTTCATTCAAGCTATGACTTCTAACTCAAAATTGTTGAACAATATTTTAAGTATTCAATTTTCCATAGCACCATCGGGATAAATCTATTTAAGAATGTGTTTATTGAGGTTTTGTTTGCGAGTTTGAAAGTGAACGGAAGAAAGGGCTTTAGGAAGGAAAAAACATCAAATAGAAGAAATATAGAACTTTGAGAGAGGGATTTTGAAGAGTTTGTTTTTCTTCATAATACTCCATCCTCTCTTCTTCTTTTTTTGAGAAAATATATATTCAATCCTCTTAATTTGTGGGAATTCAAAAATTATATTGAAGAATAATTTCGAAGAATTTATATGTTGTTATAATATTCTTTAAAAAATGAGTCTAATATCATTAATCTATAGATGTAAAGATGTACGTCCACTGGTCGTTATTATAAGTAAAAAATCTACATTTTAAATTCACTGAATAAATGATGTATGTGTTTTATATTACAAGTTGCATGCATTATTTATTCTATGAATTAAAAAATAAATTTTAGAGGGTATATATGACGAAGGTTAGTAACCTCTTGTCACCCAAAACCTCCCAAAGGAGCATGCCTTGTCTGCACCGTCTCTCCACATGAATATTCATTATATGACTTTAAAAAAAAAAAGATAAAATGGTTATAAGAAAACAAAAACAAATTTCATCTTTGATAAGAACACTAAGACCATTCATAATAGGAGGGTCTTTCTTTTGAAGACTTGGTATCTAACAAGTACTCGCATTCTGGAGTAAAAAGAAGATAATTATTAGGGAGAACGGCTACATTGAGCACTCTTTTATGCAGGGACCATAAAAAAAAGATAATTATTAGGGAGAACGGATTGACCATTCATTTTTGGTTTCTATAATGGTTAGATTTTATTTTATAGACCATTCTGTTTGAGTACCATTGAAAGTAATTTTTGGTTTCAATGGTAGTTCTTTATTTGGTTTCAATGGTTGTTTTGAAGAAAAAATTGTATAAAAGTTTTAAAGTAATTATATTAGAGTTTAAACAACAAAGATAATAAATAATATAGACAACAAAGTTAATGAAAATAAACAAATCAAATGGCAATAGACAAAGACATTGATACAAAAGAGACATAATTTGATAAAAAAAAAAAAAAAAAGTATGCACTGTAAAAATAACTTTCAAAAAAACTACCCTTCGTTAGCTTGCGTTGATGACAAAAAGAAAAAGAAGTATGGTCTATAAAATTACTTTCAAAAGAACTACCATTAAAACTAAAAATAAAAATAATAAAGATGAACTATTTTTCTTAAAATGAATGTATAAAATCTAGAAACGTATTGCACATGAAACAATAGCAGAGACAAAATATTGGGATAAAGAATTTCAATTACATACCATTATAGAATATCAATTACATCACATTTTCATCAGTATTGAACTGATGAAGCACTATTTCACTCGCTTTCAAACAAAAAAGGCAATTCCATTTGTCCACATGTTCAATATTGGATGTATTAAACGCAAAATGAAAAGTAATCTAAATTATCAATATAGACATTATCAAAGATGATTATCGTGTTGATATTGTTGCACTTTTTGAGTTACACATGTTTGATTTAAAAGAAAACCAACAATAGAAAAATTGCAAATAAACTAAAATACACCAAAATAAATAAATTATGTTGGGTTGTTGAATTAGCATCACATATATAACTACTCTCGGAGTATATTACACTGTTACATGTAACCAAAAAACTTCTATAACATAGGTATCAAGGATTCAAGACTTATTGAACATCAAAATTTGATCACAAATTGGAAACACCAGTCATCTCATATTAGTAGCAAGACTTTGAGGTGATTTCGTGAGATCCAATTATCTTTTTGTTGATCTTTTCTCACAATGATTAACGATTTTTAGTAAATTTCATCAAGTTGATTGCACAAAAAAAAGGAAGGAAAAAAAAAGAAGGTCAATTACCATAGATTTGTAGCTTCCAATACTGCCACCAATTTCCGCCTCATTTGCCAGCCTAATGTTTTTGTATAAAGAATGTAGAGAAACTGTTTATAGATCATAGTGTGCCTCTTCGAAAGTAGGAACTGAAATTTGAAGGTAAAGAGGGATGAGAGACATACAAATAAAATAAAAACATGCTTAAAACCTAACTCTCTAAGAACAAATCGATGGAGATGACGGGTTTAGGGAAAATCATGGATGACCCGTGGGAGAAGAACAAATTATCAGGAAAGAGAATGGAGATAGAAATATGAGAGAGATAAAAAAAGTGGGAAAAAAAAATCAGAGAGAATTAGATAAAATCAACCAGGATAAGATGGCTCCATTATATATTCCATGTGTGTATATATACACACACACATGGAAAATCGATTATTGTGTGATGAGTGAAGAATTGTATGTTTTTCATGTGATATACTAATGGACATTATTAATTGCACTTAATATCTCAAGCATGCAAAATTTGAAATTCAAAATGCTATGAAACTTAAAGGGCAATATATGTCAAATATGTTAAAATACTTAAAATTTTATGTATATCTTTCGATGTCCAATGATAGCCAATTAAGAAGAGATCTTAAAATTTTAAAAAATATTTCTCACATCTAAAGTGTAACAGTACCGTAGTACTGTGCATTAATATAAAAGATAAGAGTGTAATGAAAAGACATATAAAACAAAATTAGGCAAAAATAAACTGAATATTAATTTCAATAAAATGGTAAATGAGAACAACATTCGGCATTAAGAAAACATTTGATATTGGTCATGTATCTACAACGTGTGTTCTTGTCGTTTGTCAGACAACGGACACTATTTCAATTATTGTAGAAAAAAGAGCAATTTCACACACTGCTCCTCTCATTCTATAGATTTGTAGTGGGAAATGAGAACAACATTCGGCATTAAGAAAACATTTGATATTGGTCATGTATCTTCAATGTGTATTCTTGCCGTTTGTCAAACAACGGACACTATTTCAATTATTTTAGAAGAAAGAGCAATTTCACACATACTGCTCCTCTCATTCTATAGATGTGTAGTCCACATTGAGAGAACTTGATGACTCTTCTCTATAGAACAAATTGAACAGCCCTCTGGGACATGTATACACAGTTACCATGGAATGCACTATACAATAATTTAAAATTAAACAAAATGTTAAAAATCACCGAACAATAAAGTTAGAAATGCAAGGCATCTGATAAACATGTAAATGTTAGAAATAGTACTTACTCCTACGGATGATCAGTGCTTCTGAAATCCGTGTTATTGCACAATTTAAAAAAAAATCAGATTTCTCAATATAAATATTAATTAATACAAATAAAAGATACAATAAAAATTCTGGTCTTACATTCGATTGGAACCCCTCCAACAATCTGAAACAAATCTTTGACGATCAAAACCTGAAGACACATGTAACGTACGTTAAATAACGACTATTTGATGTTAATATTATTTAATCTTGGTAAAGTACCTTACCTTTGCACGCGATATCATAACCTCCAATTTCATTGGGGTTAAAAACTTGTGATTGGTCTTCAGGTCCGCTTCTGTACCAAATAAAAAACTTATTGTGACTAGAAAATCATTACATACATATATGTTCACTTCAACTATTTACTTATTTAACAATAACAACTTCACTAACATAAGTCAGATAAAAAAACACTTACCGTGTCGAACAAAAAAATCACCGAAGTCAAATAAAACTCCATCAACTCCACTCAAACCACGCTGAAGAAAAAAAATCAGAAGCCCAAGTATCGACAATTCCCAGCTTCATCAAAGTCTTAAACAAAAAAGTCTTATGTCAAAAAATGCATCGATAAGTAATGGAACAATGCAAAAATTGTGCAAAATTTACCTCTACAAAGTTCCTGAATCGGCAACAAATCCTTAAACAAAAAAGTCTGATGTCAAAAAACTGATATAAATAATGGAACAATGCAAAAATTGAGAAAAATTTACCTCTAATGAGTTAGGGGAACGCAATCCAAAAAGGGGCCAGACAACACCTGCCACTTTATAAAGCCACGAATCTAAAAATAACAAAAAACAATTATTTTACGTCAAAAATGATTAAAGAATGTTATCATTATTAAACAAAAAAATTGCAGAATTGCCATTTGAGTATGGAAACTCGAGATCCAAAGGCATAACAACTGCATTTAAAAAGCAAATAATGAGACATAAATATTTAATATAAAAGGCTTAATTATTGCGTTGAATTTTTTTGTATCAAGAACAAGCTTACAAATTTTTTTATAATCAGTCTCTTGAAAGCGCAACTCTGATGCCTTGATTATGGCATCGACAACATCTCTAACCTGATAAGAACGCAAACATATCAAAATTAGTGTACTAGCAAAAAGTACAATAATTAATCTAGTCAACCTACATTCAGTAACACTAACTGGCCAAACTTTCCAATCATACAATAAGTAATCTAGCAAGTATGATATGAATGCAATATACATAAAGCTTCATACTAAATAACAGGGCTGACAACATACATCTATAACACATGGACTATAAAAATATAATTTAGCAAGGATCAAATAATAAATAATATGTTCCTCGTCTAATGTATACACTCATCACCAATTCAAAGCATCACAGTCGTTAATACTACAATACCATATAATCTCATATTAGACAACTAGTCACAATATATCACTACAAACATAAAATCACATCACAACTTTATCGGCCATCGAGTAATTAAACAATTCCACATGAATACATCGTCAAATTTATCCATAATATCAACTACCACACATTCGACATAATTTAAATCAAACAACACCTTAGTAAAGTTTCTAATTTCTCTTTTTACGTCACACCTTCATGTTTGCACATTAACTTAGTTATCTCTCAAGGGCTACAACCGCAGCGGCAGCCCCAGATGAATCAACCGCACTCTCACGCCTTAAACCTAATTTCTCCCGTCGTTAGCCTAGGATACCTCTTAGGAGTAAGCACAAGTCAAGATCATCACTAACTCATGGTTTAAAGGTAATCGAAGAGGATGGTCGGAAATATTCGTTCAATTCAAATTAATCACATCAATCTGAATCCAATAAGGGTAATTAGGGATGTTCATTCATCAAACTATATTCACATATTATATTTTTTTTTCCATTTCAAAACATCAAACTATATTCACATATCATATTTTCATCAACACATATTCATAGTCTAACGAATATCTCATATATATGTTGCGTACTAAAAAATTATTTTAACAAGATTTACATCATATTCATATACCAAACATTGAATAATTCATCAATCCAAATTATTGTAGCAGATCAATCAATCATCAAATAATTGCAGCAGATCAAACATGAGCACAACATAAAATTTATTCATGACATCAATTACTATACCTTCAATAGAATTTAAATCAATCAAGACCTTAATAATGTTTCTAATTCCTCTTTTAATCACACAACTAAATTCGCACATTAATTAATCAATTCCCTCAAAGAGCTACAACATCGCAATGTGCCCTGAATCAATTTTGGGGAATATAGCTTTCCTGTCCATCACAGTTATTTTACACTCATGTACTCAAACTCTTCTCTCTCACCCCATAGATTAATACTAATAAGAAGGGGTGATCTCATTATTTCTCCAAAGCAACGTCAAACTCATTTTGGCTTGAATCATGATCTACTATGAGTTTCATACAAATTGTTTAATATAATATAAATATTATACTAATGCTCTAAGTAATGGATAACAAATGACATAAAATGGGAAGTATATGCTCTCACCAACATTTAAAACTGATCAGAATTTTCATGACATCAAATGCAAATTTAATTAGAAGACAATTCAAAGTGAACACAATTCATATACCACTATTTGGTTAAACCTGAACATTTAAAACTGCTTACTAACAAAAACTTAGTATACCACTGCATAAAGAATAACAATTTCTAATATATGATTTACATATCTAAAACGGGTATAATGTTGTTACTATCATCTAAAATCCAACACAGTTTTCTTAGTAATTATGTAATAGTAGTGCAAAAAGATGAAATCAAAAAAATCATGTAGCAAATAATAATAATAATAATAATACATAATACAAACTAACAACCTCATCGAAATGTAACCCAACAGAGATATATTTGTGGTGGGCATGTTCAATAACAGAAGTGCAGTGAAGAAAGTTGTAGCATGCAGAATCATCTTTAAATAGTTGGATTTTATTATTGCATTAATGCTTCACAATTTGTTGAAGGGCAATATTAATCGTTTTGATATTGGAGAATGAAGTGCAGTTATACCTAGCATGTTTTTTCGATATGCATTAAGTGGTAGCAAGGCTCTAGGCACATTTGTAATTAATGATGGTGACAGTTGGTAAGATCGGTTTGACTAGTATTAATTACAACTACCTTGAAGTATGTTTTTCACTTCTATCTAGCAAGGCTTTCGTTTCTATGTTATCATGACCCTTAATGTAACATAGATTATGGGCATGCAAGAGTTTATATAGATGGGGAAATGTAAAAGCAAATATTCTGATTGGTTTATTTTGGTACATGAAAGGTCATGATAGCAACGATTGAGATTTAGTGTGTGGTTGACAGATTAGATGAACATTAAATACTTGAGTAGGGAGGGAAAAATGGGAGAGATTAGGGCTAATTAACATGCCAGCGTGACAAGTGTGGTTTTTATAATAAATGATTAAATTTAGCAAAGACTAAAATTAGGTATCTTCATTGGAGAAAAACTTTTTTGGGGTCTTGTAAGATCTGAATTCTCACTTAAAACCCTCAATTTTAAATGGAACCCACACTTTTTAATATTAAAAAATTGAAATATAATGATATAAAGTTATTGATCGTTGATTAATCAATCTCATTTTTTTTTTGTTATGATTATTAAAAACAAAATTTGATATATTTATCCAACGGGCACGTAGTTAGTAGAGTACAACGTCGTTAACCTGTGCGGGTTATCACAACCCACCATCATCATCGACACGGTGTTGCTCTACGGCGGGAAGAAGAAAAGATGATTCGAACTCGATTGCTATGGTTCAGCTTAGGATTCACCACTTCAGCTGCTGTTGTTTCCCATTTCGTTTGGAAGGATCTCTGGGTTGATCGTCACGCTCTCTCTTCTCACGTCACTCAACAATTCGACGCTCTTCAAACTCGAATCTCAAATCTTGAATCCAATTTTCAGAATCATACTCCTGTTTCTTCAAATCACGATCAGGTATTTCCCTTAATTGAATCAACCACTAATTCAACACTACCTTCGCATTCTTATTATTATTATTATTATTTTCATTTTCATTTTCATTTTTAAGTCATTTAATTCACAATCTAGGATTTGCACCAAAATTGAAATTGTTATTCGTAATATTATGAGACAGGAGTGTTTGCATTACATTTTTTTTAAATTCATGTGAACTCTACCATTTTAGTAATAAGTGTTAAGAGTCTCGAAATACGACCCAAACAATGTGTTTATAAGTGGGAGTTATAAACAGGTTTTGTAGGGTTGAGTCAGACCCGACCAAAATTCTTAATTAGTATCAGACCCTACTAGGCCACTCGTGCCGGACCACTAGGGTGGCGGCGTGAGGGTGTATGTTGAGAGAGTCCCACGTTATATGAGATTTAGCCTGAAAATGTGTTTATAAGTGAGAGCCAGTCCCTAACCTTCCAAGTCAACTTTGTAGGTTTGATTTAGGTATAATCCATACTGTTAGATTTTTAGAGTTAGTTGGAACCGTTAAAGTTGGTTATGATATTAGTTATTTTGTTAGGTTTAGTTAGCTTAATTAGGGTCTCTATATAAAGTTTATCCTACACTAATTGTCGGGTCTCTGTATGAAGTGTATGCTACACTCATTGTGATCAAGTTTTTTCATTTTATCAACTTCAAATAATAAATCCTTCTCTCAATTTATTTTTCTCATTGTTAGAATCTACCATCTTGAACACATGAATTTACTTAATAAAGAAGAGAGTCTAGAAGAAAAATGAGACCAGCATGATTTAGTGGATTTACATGAATTTTACTTAATATAAGAGAGTCTTGGAACAAAAACAAATAATTGAGAATGTACTGTTTGCACTCTTCTTATTACATAAATGAAGAAGGGTTTTTATGGTTGTGGAATAATCTATGAGCTTAACCTCACCTATTGATTAAGAAAACGAATGAAAACTCCATTTCCGTGTCTCCTAGGATGCTTGTTATTTTCTGTATAAGCTTAGCAAACAATGACTTAGGAAGCATCACTAGTCTTTTGCAATGGACTATGGAAATCATTTTTTTATTCATACCAAGTTTTATAGTTATCGATGCGGATACTGGTATTCTGATATTGACATATTATTTTATTCATTGTTGAAGCAATTTGCATCTTACACTTTGAAAAGATTAGCAAGATGAAAGCATCCTCGGACCAAAAAGTCTCATAAGCCTTATACTGCTACCCCTTACCACCTTTGGTTTACTGCTATAATATGATACTCGTTAGTAATAAAAGACAGCTTAGTATTTTAGTTTATAAGGTTTGGAATTGTTATATCCAGGAAAATATTCGGTTTGCATCAATTAAGGTGAAGATAACAGAAACTTGTGTCTGTGGGTAGGTAAGTGGGAAGAAAACTGGGTTCTTGTGAGAAAAGGGGATAAATTTACGATAAACTGGTGCTCTGAATCCTATGATTAAAAGGAGGGAAAAGTAATGTGATTTAGTTCTTTTTTTCATAGAACAGCTGGCACAAGAGCTTTGTCTACATTCTCTATAATCGCACCGACCCTTTAATCGTACCAAGCAACCAACCAATAATCTTGCAAATTTTTGAACAGTATAATAAAATTTCTTGCTGCACATGTCAGGCTAGGGTTGTATTATTTTAATTGTTTTCATTTTCAATTGTAAGTGAGAAAATTGACAATCTAGGATTTGCACCGAAATAGAAATTATTAGTAATACTATTAGAGAAGTGTTCGCATTACATTCTTTATGATGCCTTTGCTATCGATTGAAATTCATGTAAACTCCACCACTTTTGGAAAAAGTGTTTAGACTCCCACACTGTATCGAGCTATGTGTTTATAAGTTAGGTCTAACCCAAATTTTAAGATTGTATCAGAGTCTATCCAAGAGTGGTGAGACACTTGCTATCGTATCACTCGGGTTGCGCTCTAGATGCTCGATCCTTGGTGTGCGGGTGTTTGTTGAGAGTCCAAAATCAGATAAGATATAGCCCGAAAATGGGTTTATAAGTTTGAGACATCCCTCACTTTTCATGTCAGTTTTGTAGGGTTGAGTTAGGTTCAATCAAATTTTAAGACTGCTAGAATTAATTGGAAATTTTAAAGTTATTTACATGTTGGTTAGAATTTAGTTATCTTGTTAGAATTAATTTGGATTGCTATATGAAGCGTATCCTACACTGGCAATCAAGTTTTCTCATTATATTAACTTTCAAATAATTTTGGTGGGCTAATTTAGCTTCTTAAAAAAAAAAACTTTCAAATAATCAATCTTTCTCTCAATTTATTTTTCTTTTTGTTGGGTTCTATCATCTTTCTCAATAATAAGTCTCATTAAATTGGAAAAAGAGACTCACATGATTTATTGGAATTCATATGAATTTTACTTAATAAAGAAGACAGTCTAGATAAAAATAACCAACAGAGAATGTGTTACTAGCACTCTATTTCTAACTATTAGATAAATGAGGAAAGGTGTTGATGGTTGTGGAATAATATATTATATTTGACTCTAACCTCGCCAATTGGTTAAGATTCGTAAGAAAATTAAGAAAAACTCCATTGCTATGTCAGCTTATGTATGAATTTTGAGTCTGGTGTGGCGTGGGATGGTGTTATCTTCTTTATAGCTTAGTTCTTTTTGTCAAGTTCTTGAAGCAATGACTTAAAGGAAGCATCTCCGGTCTTTTGAAATGGAATATGGGAATCATGATTTATTCATAGCAAGTTTTATGATTGTTGATGTGGATATTGGTATTCTGATACCGACATATTGTCTATTCATGGTGGAAACAATTTGCATCTTACTCTTTGAAAATATTTTGCAGGATTAAAGCATCTTCATACCAAAATGTCTCATAAGCCTTTTAGTGTTACCCCCTACCACCATTGGTTTACTGATACTCATTATTAATAAAATGGAGTTGAGTGTTTTGATGTATTAGATTAGGAATTGATATATCCAGGAGAATATTGGGTTTGCATCAATTATGGTGAAGATAACAGAAACTTGTGTCTGTGGGTTGGTCAACTGGGAAGATAACTGGGTTCTGGTGAATAAAATGGATAAATTTAAGATAATCTGTTTCTCTGAATCCCTGTGATGAAAAGGAACAGAGGAATGTCTGAAAAAACATTAGGAGGGATTATTAAGAAAGACCGTGTTAGAAATGGTTTTGCTAAACATTGGGCTTTTGATAGAGCCAAATGCCATTGATTAATTCATCATGTAATTGCCTAACTGACCCACCTAATGGAATAAGGGCATAAGGCTTAGTTCAACCATAAAACACACCACTTTCATCCTATGAATCATGATCTGTTAGCGAACCTATGAAATTCACTACTATTTTTTTTATGCATCTGGTGAAAGAGTAGTGTAATCTAGTACATTCTTTTCATAAAACATCTAGTACAAGATCTTTGACTACATTCTTTTTAGTCCTGCTGACCCTTTAATTTTTCTATTTTACATTGAGTACTTGAACATCTGGAAATACTAATCTGGAATCAAAACGTATCACACTTGAAGGATTCGAAAGATTCTACGGTAGAGGATGGCACATATTAAAAGTATATATTCTTTCCATCTAGACTAAACCAATAATATTTTCTGATGTAATTAATTAGAGTTAGAGAGAGAATTTCAGAGATGGAGATTCAGTTATGATTATTTTATTCTTATAGACATGTCCCTGATAGTTATAATTTCCTTGGAAGTGGTGTATTGATGATGTTTTTCTTCTCTTTGGCAGGTTGAAAGTTAGATATTCAGCTCCCGTAAAATGTTTTCCACAAGGATCTAAGAGTTTTATGCTTGGTTCAAAATGTTTGTAGAGGAAATATCCGTAATAAAACAGATTGTTGAGGCAACCTTAGAATTGTTACCCTGTTTTTTTATCTGTCTCCCCGAGAGATTTCCCCATACCGCGGGAGGAAAGAAATGAGTTTAGCAAAATTTACTATTCAGTGTTGCCAAATATTAATTTTTTATATAGTGCATAATATGCTACCTTATGAACTTAATAGTTTTATCTTTTGATTCATGTTTTGTGACTCTGACCACAAGTGCTTAGTTATTTGCTTCAGTACAAGAGCTTGAGCTTTTCTCTATTGCCATATTTATTTCTGTTTAACAATTTCCACATTCTAGAAATGAGTGAGATGAAGAAACTAAATTTGAAAATGCTGTTAAAATTTCGAACTGGCGAAGTATTCCGTGTATTGATTTTTCTCTATCTTAGGTTGTTTTACGAGTTTAAATGTCTGAGCAAAGCCCCCTTATAAATTTGTGTCAATGTTTTATTTATATATGGTATTAAAAAAACTTATACAATATGAGAAATCTGTTCTCCTCAACATTTCTCATTAGGCCATGCGACGATCTGAAATGAGATTAAAAAGGTGTTTTTGTACGAAATAATCACAAACCCGAGCATTGATCAACAAACGTGTTCATAAAATCATATACAAGTAATTGCACATTGATCAAAACAACACTGTATATACCATATACCACATAGTCAATGAGCCAAGGTACAAGAGAATGTCGAATTGTATGCTACATCATTTGCAACCAAAATGAAAATTCGTTTATGAGAATCAATCTTTCCATACAGGAATAATCCCTTGTGCTGCCAAACGTTTTTCAACCCAAAAGACAATGAGTTTTGAAGTAACTTTCTTCTCATCAACTAGAAACGGTTCAACAGTGCTTGCTCCTGAGTTATAAGATGACAGGGAAAACCCCTTTGGACCTATTCAAGCAAATAATTATGCTAGCATTTGTTAATAACTGCATTTAACTCAATGTTAGTTAGGAACTAGTACTTTCTTAATAGCTGGCACCAAATGCACATACCTGTAATTCCAGTGGGAAAGAAGGCCCAAAATGAATAGGGATTGCCTTTTTTCAGAAAGGAACCTTCCAACTGTCAGTCATAATAACAAATGAATGAAATGTTATAAGTAACTTGTTTCAATAATTTGAAACTCTTAATAAATGAACATGCTTGATGAGACACTTATAATGCATCTGGAACTACATTTGGAGCACCCAAACCAATGTTTTCAAGGGTCAAACCTTAATTGTGGTGTTTTTAAAAGGTAAACAGACACTTTTCCTTTGTTTTTCAACTATGGTTTGGGGATTGAAACATGGATTTGATAGAAGGAAGTTTATCTAGCTTTTGATGCAACTGAACGAGGCAACTTCTACATCAAGTGGAAACTCCAGTGATGACTTACGTTACGTTGACTCCTAGAAGTAAAAGTTTATGGTCTTTCTTGTTGTAACGTCTGCGACAATGACTAATTGGTGTCAGTTTGGCAAAAACAAGAAAGACCAATTAGTCATTTGGTCAAAACTTCTGATTAGTCATTGTACCAACAGACACTTTTCTCTTGTTTGATCACACTTGGTCAAAACATAATTAGTATGTATTTGTGATTGCTTTTGTCAAATTGACATCAATCAAGTCATTGTCTTAATTGTGAAGATGAAGAGGACCATAATCTTCTACTTCCGAAAGACGGAGGGTCGTTGGTATTTTGTGCAATTTTTAAGTGTCAGTCCACTATGGACCACCTATCAAGATGGTTCACTGTAGAACTTACCACAAATAAAATCTAAACATAAGTCGTTTAATTTCTAACCAATTTTATAAAATCAAGTTAATTTTATATCACATTTGGTAAACACTTGTCCAAACACATACTTAGGGCATTTTAGGATTCATGTTTTTGAGCTCCTAACCCCCTTTGGAGCTCTCAACTTCTCAAGTGTGATTTCTAAACCAACTTGTTTGATTACTTCTAATCAAACATGATTTTACTTCTGAGACGATGTTAGACCGAAAGTAAACAACTATAATTTTGGTGTTAAATTGGAAATTTCATGCTAAACCTTACTACTAACTTACTTTTGAAATAACAAATTTCAAACATAAATCATTTTACTTCAAAATAACATTCAATCAGGATCAAAATTGCAAAATCAAGTTCGTCGAACACTCTTCATAGTTCATTTAAGTTTTGCTGATTCTAGCTGAGAGTTGGAGGATGGAAGGGGAATAGGCCAATAGGGTACCTTGTTATATAGCCTAAATCGAAAATTCGCAATCATTACAAAGAGATTAATTTGAACAATGACATAGAAAGCATAGCTACATTACTAACCTTATTGTCCTGAAAAACCAGCTCAATATCAGAGAGATCTTGTTGGGCTTCTAATATTTCCTTCAATGAAGGAATCACATCCTCCTCCATCATCTGAGGTAAAGGCTTAACTGGAGCTTTAGCAGGAGCCTTCTTTACTGTTGCTGCTTTTGGAGCTTCTGCCTTTACCTCCTCCTTTGTTTCAGCAGTAGCTAAAACCACAAATTTTAATTACATTACAGTTTCAAAAAATCAGTTAGACTATTTAGTGGAATGAAGCATTATTCTCGAATAAAAATCAATGATTTAATTTGTGTACAACATCAAGCGTAAAAGTGTTTTATATATGAATCCAATCATATGCATGTGTGAAACTTTTTTACACTGACGTAGCATACCAATTAAACTAACAAAATATAACCAAACCAAAGTTTTGATTATGTTCATTTAGTAACATACTTGATGTACTAGTAGATGATTCTTGAACTGCAGAGCAAGTTATCTTGTTTCTGCTTACTGCTTTAAATCTACTTGCAATCTGCAACACAAGAAAAGAAAAATAAAAAATAATCATCATTTGGTTACTTCAACAACAATAGTAATAAATGCAATTGAAATATAATATTTTAGTTGCATAAGTTCAACATTAAATTAGAAGAATCTCATCCAAAACTTATAAAAATTGACCTAAAAGTAAACTTGACACATAAATTGAATTGCCCAAGGACCAATAAAGATGTAACTTAGTTCTTATCTATTGAATGTAACGTGTGCACACGCACACGTTCATAAACATGTAACTTAGTTCTTATCTATTGAATGTAACGTGCCCGCGCGTATGTTCATCCAGACATACAGGCATATATTGATAGATAGACAAATATAATAAATTTTCTTAGTTGATAAATTAATATGAGCTGCCATACCAAAGGTAGTATTGGTGATGATGATGAGTTGGGTATGACAACATTTTGAGAGACATGCAAAGAAGAAGAGGTTGAAGTTAAAGAACACAAACGAAAGCTGGAATCTCCAAGTGCTGCACCTCTTAACAAAAGTGCCATTTTTATTCTTCTGTGTTTTTTTTTTCTTATTATATTTTTTATTTTCTAATCCATTTTGTGTCACTGGTTTATTGATGGTTTTTGTCAGAAACATACGTTGGAGGAACAAAATGAATGAACCTTCTGATCCACATGGTTCTTGAGACAATATGCGCCACTGATTTTTCTGCCTTTTCTATCTATCTATTGAATTTAACAAAAAATAAATATAGAAACTGGGAACACTAGAATACAAAAACTAGTGGAAAATAATGTGTGACTGAGTATCAAGTGCATATAAATAAATTGCCAAAGGCAAATTGATTTTTTGTGAAAGTAAAAAAGAGATCTTAAAAGATAAATTAGTTGAGAAACTATATATTATGTTAGTTTTATCCAAAGTTGGTTATTTATTTTGGCTTTGCGTTTCAAAATAATCATTTTGTACTATTATGAACACAATCTGAATGTGTCACATAAGATTCAAATTAAAATGATTCTTTTTTACTGATTCAAGCTAAATATCATTTTCTTTAAAATGATTTTCTTTAAAAAACTTTTTAATAGTTAGAAATAAAAAATAACCATTGAGTCTACTCCCACAACATGACGAATAAAAATTCAAATTTTGGCCGAAAGAAGTATCTATATTTAATGTGCAACAAACCTCAAATAAGATTATTATCACAATTGGCCCATTAGCTCAGTTGGTTAGAGCGTCGTGCTAATAACGCGAAGGTCGCAGGTTCGAAACCTGCATGGGCCATATTTTGTCTTTTTTATTTTTGAAGGGAAATAATTCATTTTGTCATTTCTTGTTTGCTCAGTAATAATATTTTATTAATATCTTGCCTTTTCAATTTATAATGATTAATTAACAATTTTTGAAAAAAAATAAATTAATATTTCAAATTTAAATAATAAATAGATAAGCATTATTGCATTAACGGTGAAGCAAAATATTGACTAATTGAAAAAAAATACAATGATAGATAATTTAGATAACCAAAGTTATTAGCAATGATAGGCAATATTTTGCTTCTTAGAAAAAAATTGAGATCCTTACTTGCCAATTTTTCCTTCATAAAAGTTGGATGACATTAAAAATCAAATATAGCAAAATTGGAGGATAATAAACTATACTTTAAAACTTTTTACTCCTAAAATGATATAAATTCTAAGAAATGGATCAACATATGATAATAAAAACTATGAAATAAATTAAGCAGAGATATTTAAAGAGAATTATTGCTACTAAAACATGACCAATCAAATATATTATACATAATACATGTATTTTGTCTTGTTAATTTCCTGTTAACTCTGACCAAAATAAAATCAAGATACATTGGTACCTCAATTACAAAGAAACATAGCATAGCAAAGATATTGAGAACCTTACATACCATATCTTGCCAAAAGGTATGAAGAAAAAAGTACCTTGCAAAATTAACAGTGCAGTCTACTAAGAATAAAATCCAAGGAAAGTGTTATACATCAGCAAATTAATTAGTAATTTTGTAAATGCAGCCAATCTGATTCAACCAGGCTAGTTTTTCTTGGTTGTTCTAGTTCTCTTTTTGGTTGGCACAAGGTTAGAAGGAAGTCTTTTCTGCTTAAATTTTTTAACCATGTCATACACCTGCAACAGTATACCCAATTTTACGATACGGAAATATGGTATCAAGATATAAAGCAAGAAGAATAAAAAACTTCAAATTTGATTCTTTGAATCTAAAGAATAAACGGCCAATCTGGTTTGAGAAACCATTTGTTGTACAAGTATCTGAAAACAAGAAACAAAGTAAAAACTATAGAGCCGTTTCAAAATTACAGATGATAACAAAATACGAAGGAAAAAAAAGTTTCCTCAAAATCACTAATGAATCGCACCAAATACACAGAAGCATAACATGCAACCACTAAAGGTCCTTAAAAACTGTTGTAATTGTGATATTGTATCGAATCTAAGGCCCCGTTTAATTTCTATACCAAAAGATAAAATAAAGTCAAACTGTTTTATGTATGCTTTAAGCTGGTTTCATAAGCTACCTTCGAGAGCTTATAGAAATAAGCTGAATACAGCTCAAGGAAACATCATAAGTTGCTTTTTAAGCCCTCTAAAATTGTCTCACAAGTGATTATGCCATTAAATAAGTTCGAATAAGTCAAAATCCTAACATGCTCAATGTCAAGTGTGGAGTTGCTAAGTGCATCGTACTACCTTTCTTACACTGGTCGTCAGCCCCATACTTGAGAGGGCATTGCTTTCAACACATTTCCAAGTTGTAGTTTCATCGTCCTTGCTTTTCAACAAATCACCTACTGTCCCTTTTAAGTGGAAAAAAAGTAGCATTAGTACAAAAGAGTATACATAAAATGTAATCACTGTTTTCATTTTCATGCACATCTATAGGATGATAATAATAAATAACCAGCATAACCTATTTAAGCAAAGTAAATAAATGTGATGTGGAGAAACAAAGAGATTAAATTCAACTTGTAATGTTATATAGAAAGAGGTTAAAACCTTTCAATTGTAACACCAGCAACTCAACATACAACTTGAGACGAATGTGACTAAAAATATGAACAAATTCCCCGACATCTTCCCTCAAAACAACATCGCAGGTCTTTCTGATGTCAATTTTGAGACTTTTTTTCAAAAAGCAATCGGTTGCTTTTCGTCTAGCTAATGGAGCAGTTTCTCCATCTACTAAGACAGACGGAAACTCCCATAGACCGGCAAGCAATCCTTCGTCGGGCCTTTTTACGAGAACAAATTTGCTGCTAGATTGGTTTTCACCTCCAAGTAATTCAACAACACATACAGCACAAAAATCGGATCTTGGTTTAACCTTCACAACCTTAATCGGATAATCTGTAACTGCTGCTGTGCTATTATCTTTAGCAATTGATAGTGCATGACAAAATTCTGATGCTGGACACGACAAACAGCTTGGGTTCAAAGGGGTGCATACAGTTGCACCGAGTTCCATGAGAGCCTGATTGAAATCTCCCGGATGAAGAGGATCGACCAACTGAGCAGCTATTTCCCTTAATCTCCATTCCAACAACACACATCAATAAAGAACAAAATAAGTTAAGGAATAGAAATGCAAGCAATGATTATAAAATTTTACGAGAAAAAATGATGAATAACTTGTCCAGAAGTTTACAAACACTCACCAAAATCTCTTAATGATTGCCGAGTCTTTTGGATTTTCAGAAATGGCCCTTAGTCTGGCAATCACCCTTATCACATTTCCATCAACAACAGGTACCGCCTGATAATTTAGTTCATTAGAAATAGCCAATATTTACTTTTCAATAACCTATATGCAGCACCGACACTTAGAATTAAAGGTGTGTCAAGTGTCCAAGATGTGTCAATGTCCGACACCGACACAACACCAATACATCTAGTTACATTTAATCACTTCCACTTTTGTAAATTATTACTGTTGTCAGCGTGCGTCTGTGTCAGTGCTTCATAGACAAAAATCACAGAAACTACCCACCTCTTTGAATGCTATAGAGGCGATTGCACCAGATGTATAATCTCCAATTCCAGGAATTTTTCGTAACATAGAAGCTGTTTTAGGAATACTACCTCCTTCTGCAACTATTTGTTTTGCCCCCTAAACAAAGAAATGTTAAGAGCCAGGTTAAACCTTGCAGCATGTATTGGTATTATTAGCATACTTCTCTCTTATTGGTCTGTTTTTACTTTCTTTGAGTGGGTTATTTACCTTCTCATTATTCATAACATGATATCGAGGATCTTTTAGCATACATCAAAAGTAGGAGAAGTTGTTCAGTATGAAACTGGAGATTCTACGGATGCTATGTTTGACAATATCCATATATGAGACTTTGATTATACATTATAAGCCTTTTTTAATTATTATTAATTTTTTAGAGGAAGCCTTTTTTTAACTGTTCTTACTGTTACTAAGAAGTCAAAAAATATAATGTGATGGAGGAAGACTCATATTATCCATTAGAAGTTCAAGCAGTCCACAGTCTCTTAAAATTTATAGGTAAGACCTGTAAGGTATAGTAAAAAGAAAAACAATGTAGTAGCGAGAGCGCACCTCTAAAAGAAAACGAGCTCTCCGATAGTATCCCAAACCGGCCCAAATCTCATTTACTTCCTGCACAGAAATCAAAACAAATGCTTGCTTTTAAATTTCATAACTTCAATGTGGAATCATATCATCAAATAATCAGCACTAAATTTCACAACTTGTCAACATTATAGTGTCAAAGCAGAATTTTTTCCGAATTAATTCATGACCCCCCCCAAAAAATGACAGGAACTTGATAACTTAATAACGGAACATTTGCATTTAAGTTCACAACTTGATAACATAAGTTTGACAGAAAAATAAACAACAACCAAGCTTGTTCCACTTGGTGATGTTTTCCACGTGTATCAGTTAACTAGACCATCTAACTCAATCTATTAGACTACATCTAGGTACTCCAGTCCAATGAAGCACTGACAGATGCAGACACTGAACACTGTTTCATAGATATCGATAATAATTTAAGAAAATAAAAGTGATTGAATGTTACTACATGTGTCGTTGTCGTGTCTCGCACTAAACAAGTCTTCAATCCGAAGTGCAGGGTGGCACATAGCTCCACTTTTCATATAGCTTCCACACATCTTCTCCATTCATGTTCAATCCACTTAAATGAGATTATGACATCTTGTCTATAATAAAGCTTCACAAAATTCTATTTAAGATTATAATTTAATCTAAGGTAACCACTAATCCATCATACTATGTGTTAGAACAGCAAATCTCCCAAATCAGATTAACAAACACACACAAGAACACAAACAATCGATCACGGAGTTTTGTCAATTGTGCCTACATCTCCAACACATAAGTGATGGCTGTAGTTTTTCGATTATACAATACTTAGGGTTACAAAATACGATCCAGTACTTAACTACTATACAACAGTCCATTCACTCTGCTTGCTACACTCGAGCGCCTACCCGCGTGAATATGAGTCATACTCAACAATATCTATGAAAAAGAAGTCCCTGAAGGTGTAGCTCAGTGGTTAAAGGGTTGGGACGGTGAAGGAGTTTAAGAAGGGCCAAGATTAAATCCCTGCTGCTAACATTTCCCCCTCCCATCTAACAATATACTAACAACCTATGAAACACGAATGCAGACACGAACATCAAACACGACGTTGACACCTGGCACCTAATGATAATTTGAGAAAATGACATAATTCAATGTAATCTCATGTGTCAGTGTAGGACACTGATACATGTCAGACACCGGACACGCCTTCTATTAGAAGTGTCGGTGCTACGGAGCTAGCAACTAACATTTTACCTATAAAAAAAACAGAAAAAAAAAACAATTTTTACAAACAAAAAGGGGAAAGGGAATGAATGAAAATGAACCTCAAGAGAAGCCTTAGCAAGATGATGAATAGTGGGCCATTTAAGCATCCAACGGTTAAAATAAGCAATAACAGTCTGAACCCTTGTTTGCTGTAACATAACCTCAGAAACCCAAACACCATAAGCTCTCTTTTCAACTTCTTCTTCTTCATGGTCGTCATTCAACGTTGTTCTCCAAGGAAGAACCCTTTGGTTGTGATCATACCAATCCAATAAAACCGTTCTCAGTTTGTGGGTCTCGTCTTTTGAAAAGAATGACGCTGAATCTTCTATGTCTTCTGTTTTTACCAAAGTTAGTGTCTTTTTGGTGACACCATTAACGTTACGCTTTCGGGTCTTGTTCTTGTTTAGGGTCTTCTCTGACATGGTGATGTTGGAAAGTAGTGAAAGTGGTGATAGTGGTAAACAAAAACAAAGAAACATAAAATGGGTTTTGTTTTGTTTTAACGACTCTTCTTTGTCTAACGTTGGTGTCGTTCAACTTCAACTCAAAAAAACCGGTACTGTGCCTTAGTCTTTCCGCAAATTTGAAATAGAATTAGGGTGCGTCTTCTTTATCAAAAATGAACGATGTTGTTGACACATTTGAAAAGGCTGATGTAAAAGACGGAATTGTCGCTGGACAGTTGATTGTCGAAGATTTTTTAAACCGGCTGCAGTTAAGTGCCGAGGAAAACCTCGGTAGTTAACTGCCGAGAAAAACAATTATGCAGACAGTGGATTTTGCATAATTGTAAACATTTCCAAGCCATTTTTTCGGCCAGTTTTTACCAGAACATTTTCAAATGCAATATAACTCATACAACATTTAAACTCAGTGATAAACAAGAAAAATACAATATCTTTTACAATTGTCCATAATTAAATCAAACCGACATTTGGTTCAAACTACACAAAGGTTTGAAATTCATCAAAACTTTACATAGTGTCCATAATTAAACAACACATTACAACTCATTACATATAATTAAATTAAACAACACATTCAACATAATTGCATATGGAACGAACATACATATATAATATATTATTTTCCACCATATTCCGAAACATAAATCCGATGTCGCTATCGTCTTCAATAAGCCAAGGCATATAGCTTGCCGTTTTCCATGCGTATTCTTCTCTATCTTCTCCTAGGTCTATGCATGACATTTGTCCAAACAAGTGACGTGTATATTGATTTTCACCAAGATGCTCAAAATAAGTGTTAAGTTGTGCCTTCAAATCATCAAGAGAGTCGGTCAGCGTTATCATAACCTTAATTGTCTTTTTAAAAGCGGAGTACCTAACCCGACCTTCAATTTTTGCAACCTTAGACATGTTTCACTTCACAAAAGCTTTATGAAAAAAATCATACATTAGGATGAAATTAAATGAAATGTAATAACGAATAAATCAAATGCGTAAACATTAATAACGAATAAATAAGTATTGTACCTAGTTTCACCACATAAAAGTCATATTATCATATATTTCAATATAAATTACATAATGTTACTTATATATTGGCCACAAAAAATTGACGTTACAATTTCGACCCCAAAATATATGTCGGTGTAATTTCTACAAAAAAAGAGACTAAAACCGACAAAAAATATTACTCATTAAACACCAAGTGATTGGGGAAGATCAAGTGAAGTAGAATCTTCCTCATCTTCCGCAATAACTTCAAATTGTTGCTTTGGTTTTTCGAGAGTGTCCAACAAAATAGGCGCCGCTTTGTTTGACTCCTTTTGTGGTTGCGGTGGTTTGTATCCACTTTCAATAACCATGAGCTTTCGGAACAACTCATGTTGATCCAAATACTCATCTTCTCAAGTTACCGCATCTTCTTTCTTGTGATTGTGCCACTCCGTAGATGATGGAGGTAGTGGACAACTATTCTTCAAATAAATAAGCACAAAATGATTCGGAATTACCCCAAGGCACATTATGTGAGTTTTTTGCTTAGCCAGCGGTGGTGGCCCTCTTAGTGGGAAAAAAGATTCTGATTTTCCAAGAGATGTCAACACGACCACACACCTTCTGTAATAATTAGCAACAATGTGTCCCATGTCTGGAACATTGAACCACTTACCAACAAGATGTGCACAATCTCCCATATTTGTGGGAGGATGTAAGCCATTTAAAATGTAGTTATAACGATCCTCACCCGCAAATACTTCAACATAATCATCTCTATGATCTTTCAACTCTTGAATAAGAAGTGTACGAATCATGATATGACTTTGTTCGGTCAATCCCATGAACTCGGCTATA
>Ga0315915_1001037_pt1 | contig 32305 bp, 23 predicted proteins | sample MpolbnodulesMG_FD_207738 | JGI IMG/M metagenome (GOLD analysis project Ga0315915, IMG submission 207738) | Medicago polymorpha root nodule microbial communities from Los Angeles, California, United States - branched nodules | ecosystem: Host-associated > Plants > Roots > Nodule | place: USA... | reverse complement strand
GGTTTATAGGTTCATAGTATTCTGATGCCATAAATCACAATGTCACCTATTCTGATGCTATAAATCACAAACTGCAATTCCTTCAATCCTTTTCAATTTTACCTTCTTTTTTCAGAATCTTTGATCTTGCAGCATCATTGAGGATTTCATCTCCTTGTGTTGAATGCCTCTTACGAGTTAAATCATTTGAATCCTGAGAACAAATTATTTCAGATGCAGCAGAATATATAAATAATTTTAATTATTGAGTCTAGTTATTGAAAGGTTTATGATATCTGAGAAATTTGAAAGTGTATAGCAACATAAGACACAAAACTAAAACTTTGCAACTGCATGACACTAGATTAGCAATATTGAGGATAGCTCAAATCTCATACTAAGGCAATATTGAGGACGTCAATCTCGCACTAACTTGAGTGTTAGAGTTATACATGCAAATACACTGCATCACCACAATACTAGCAAAAAAGGTAATCCTCACATTTTTATTAATATACCATCATAATAATGTTTATGTTTTCCTATTTTAAATTTTGGTCTTTTTTTGCTCTACTACAGTGTATCAAGTGATGGAAAGGAAGTTTTTGTTTGTGTGATTCAGGCCATACAAACTTATGTCATGAGCTGTTTCAAATTGCCTGATGGTTTATTGTTGTCAATAAATTAGTCCAAAATCCATCTTATGAAATCCATCTTATAAGGCAATTTTCTGCCTATAGGTACCTTATACCTTATGAAATAATGAATTACATTTAAACATGGGAATCTAGACACCAATGGGGTCTAAACTCTCTCGTGTCGAACCAAGTTTTGAATCCCACCTGAAAGAGATACTCAAATTCGGTGTCTAACACGTCTCAAAAAGAATTACAAAATAAACATACATTATTGATAGATAATAATCTACATCACATTCAATTTTTCCCCTTTGTAATCAATTGTGTTGCCACAATTTGAGCATCCACTTCCATCTGAAATCCTGGATGAACTTTAATGAACAAAAACCATGATGATCACTAAAGAAATCTCCATCACCCCTTTTATCAGCTTGCTTAAAAGGCCCTGTCAGTAATCACCGTCTTCGCATAGCATTTACCAAAATAACAAGCTCATGTTCTACTGGCAAATTATGGCTACTGGTGGCCGTGGCTAGGACATTATTCCATTTTTCGACCTCCCCTTTTTGGTTGACTTGAAATGTGTTGAGTCAACGGTGGTTTCGATAAATTTTCTCACTTCAAATTGGGCAACCAGCCACCAAAATATCCTTGCAATCATGATATTTAGTGTCCTGTCTCTATTTTTTTTCTATATGAATGAGCTATGACCTCCAAGTGGAATTTTCGGCTTATATTCCACGTGCACCATCAAGCAAGAGCAATGACTGAAATTCACACTCTGAAAAATGAATGTTAGTTGCTTAGTCAGAATGTATAGGTCCTGTTTGGATAATCACCTTACTTAAGCACCTATAGCATAAGTGATAATCATACAAGTGATAATATATAAGTTATTTCTATAACAAAAGATAAAATAAAGTCAAATTGTTTTCATATAATCCATAAGCTGTTTTCCCCAGTTATCTTGGAAAGCTAATGAAAAAAAGCTGAAAACAGCTTATGGACATGTTAAGTTGTTTTCATAAGCTTTCAAAAACAGTTTCATAAGTGATTATGTCAGCAGATAAGCTCTAATAAGTCATCTCAAACAAACCCTGAGAGGTCAACTTACCGGAATGCTTATTAGTTTTCCTTGTTGATTGATCAGAACAGGCAAGCTTCTCCTTGCAGCAACTGGGATAGATTTTAACAAAACTAGAGCCTTTTTTGCTGATACACTGGCATACTGCAGACATGGAGCTGTTTTCTCCATCATCTGGTTGTTCCCATTTGCTGACATAACGTCATATTCTGTGATTTTTTTTGAAAGAGAATACTTCGATAGCTCGGCAAGATACAGCCAATCAGATTCAATCATATGCCACACTTCAAGAACCTGGTCACGACCAACCACACAAGACGAGCAACAAAAGTTCTGTGCTTCTCCATTCAAATCCATACCGTAATCAACTATATTGGAAAGTACGCCTCTATCCATTTTATCATTCAACTTCCATGTTAGCATGAATCGATCCATGAAGTAACAGCACTGCCCTGGCTGAAGCGAATTGCCAGAAGTGGTAGCATTTTCAACTTCATGCTTTGACGCGAGGTCAGAAATGACTCCAACTTTGAACCTGAAGCGATCGGCTTCTTGCTTCTGCAGTACAAGAATGCTATTGTAGGTTGATTCACTGATTATGTTTAGTCTTTTAGCTTCATCCAGAACTGATTCACTGTTCACATCCAAAAAGTGGACATCTGATGCATCTAAAACCAAGTGACTTGAATTTGATTTTTCATCCTGTATAATATTTTCCAACTCATCGGCAACACAATACTCATGTGGTCTAAAAGAGCATGTCTCAGAAAATTCCATCTTTAAAGGTAAAGCAATGTCAACAGAACAGCAAACCAGGACTCTGGACCCTTTAGAACCAGGATCCGGACAAAGGTAACAACCAGCGGCAGTAATCGAGTTCTACAGCATAATTAGGGACAAAAAGATTAGTAACAAATTTATCAAATAGTTATAGCTAAAACGCTGATGTGTCAGATAAAAGAAAGGTATAGAATCAGCATCGTCGAAGATAATCTCTTTCAGACTAGGAAACACTGACGTAGGACATGACACTGACACATAGACGCCAATAATAATTAAAAATGTGGAAGTGATGTGTCAGTGTCGGACACTGACACATGTAGAACCGGACATGCTTTCAATATAAGGTGCCGATACTACATAGCTTTCAGACATGTATGCAGCTAAGACGATGTTTGATGAAATTGTATGATGTTGTTAGGAAAAAAGGAGTTTCATGTAAATAGATTTACCTTGCATGGGAAAGTGCGTAGGTAGTCCATTAGCAATTTCAAAGCCCTACCTCTTATTTGACTCTGTCTTTGCGAAACAAACTGAAACAATAAAAGTTTAAAACACTATTATGACTAGAAGAGTATCCACATGCAAATAAAGGTTCAAACAAGATAAAATCAAGTATAAGATCAGAAGGTACCTGCAAGACCAAGGAAAGAAATTTCATCAGGCATATGTCCTCGATTTCAGAAGGACAAAGAATCTGTAAATCAATAACGGCATATCCATGCTGCAAAAATAACCAATATCGTAGAATCAGAACAAGAGTAAAATTCCATAGAATGCAATTATATAAACTTAAGAAATAAAGGACATATTTAATATTTTCAGCAACATTAACATAGAGAATTAGACATGCCACACTCAACATAAAGCACAATTCAAATAGGAAAATGCAATGAATAGAATAAGTAGTTAAATGATACTCACATCATTGATAACCACAGCATGATGTATCAGGCTATGGCAAACTTGATCGACATATGCACGTGTTTTCCGACATGCAGAAATCACTCTTTGGAGTTCAGATTTGAATGCTGCTGAAAATATAAGAAACCATCATTTGAATAACTCAGAGCCATTACTCACCCATATTATTCATGATGAGATGAACAAGTCTGAGTACTTTCAAACCAGAAAAGAATGTTGGCCAGAAGAACTTAACAATGACTCAAATACTATTAAAGAAATCATAATACCAAACATCACAACTTACGAGATGACAAGTGATTAAGTTCCCTTCTTATCCTATTCCGTGTGAATAACTGGTTTTGATTTGTTGGGTCTTCTACCCACTCTTCAGTACCTCCTCGGCATATCTGCAAAGATAAACACATTATCGAAATTATCAAGTAAATGGGAGAAAAGAAAAAATGAACAATTTATGAATAAACAAATATCTTGTACCAACCTTATACATGTCTTCCTTAAAAAATTCCAGAAGAGGCCGCACAAGAAGGATGCCTCGATTTACCGGAACTTCACAGTAGGAATGTGTATGCATAGGGAAAATCTGGGAGGTGAAAGGTGTGCCTGCAAGTCCAAGCACACCACTATTTCGAGAAAGCCTTAAAATAAATAACTCGGCCTGCATAATTTCTCAGCAATGAATACAATAAATACATGTCTACATCTTGAACAAGCCTTCAAAAATTCAATTTTTTTTAATCACTTACGATTACGACCACAAGGTCCCAAAGTATTTCAAAAACTCCTCCACATAACATATGCAACTCATCAAAATAATATGGAAGAACAAAAAAAAATTGAACATAAAGTATTGCCAATTAAACCTGGTCATCAGCATGATGTGCAATAAACAACACTCCAATCTGGTGTTTGGCACAGACGTCATGAAAGACTTGGTACCTAGAGTCCAAAGAAATTAAAATCTACAATTAACACACTTTATCGAAATTCACAGCACCAACATACGTCTTCCATCTCCTTATTAGCAATTACAAATGAACATAAGTATTAGAAAATGAAAACTGAAAAAGTGTTTTCAGAAAGTAAACGAGGCCTTAAATGCAATAACCTCATGTCACGAGCAGCTTCTTGCAATTGACCTTGTTTTGGTTTGCCATTTGGCCAATCACAGTTGGCAATCTCACATCTGATTCCTGCATAAAGTGTCTAGGTCAGCAAAGTTCATAGTTTGAACAAGTTCAAGAACTCAAATCACATTTCCAAACTATATAAAACAGCCAAGTTAGACCCACCCATTTGAGAAACGCGGTTACGAACAATGTTGGCCTCGTCTTTACTCTCTGCACGTAGTCCATGATCGACAATTATCGCCAACAGTCCGTCAATGAAACCACTACTGTCAATGCCAACAGAATTAGCACCAGCAGTTTTCCATCCAGCAGATAACACACAGAGCGCCATACTGTCGGGACCACCAGAGACTCCCAAAGCTGATAGGAAAAGAAGCACAATAACATCAAACAGACAATAAACGATGCAGAGAAGGAAAAAAATAGGTTATTAGCATCACTAGAAAATGGACAACGAACAAGTCAGTCTTAGAAACTTAATTCAACCTTATACGTAAACTATTATTCAATAAGTCATGTTATCTTTGGATTGACTTATTTGAGCTTACCTAATAGCATAAACACTTGTGAGACTGTTTGGGAGAGCTTATGGAAACAACTTATGACATGTCCATAAGCTTTTTTTAGGATAGCAGATAAAAACTTATAGCTTATATGAAAACATTTCGATTTTATTTTATCTTTTGTTATAGAAATAGCTTATACATAAGCACTTATAATATGATAAACGTCTATGCTATAAGCGCTTAATTAAGTTGTTTATCCAAGCAGATCCTAAAAAATCCTTATCAAATATTTTTACAAGTGTATCTAAAGCTTATTGATATAAAACATATCGAAGTATGCCGAAAACAACTTATAGACATGCAATCAAATATTTTATACTTGTTTGGATTTCTAATTTGGGCTTATATACGGACATAAGTACTTGCAACTTGTGAGACTATTTGAGAGAGATTGCCAAAACAATTATAGCTTATATGAAAGTTGATTGACTCGATTTTATCTTTTGTTATAGACATAACTTATCCATAGCACTTATATGATAAGTGGTTTATGGTATAAGAACTTAATTATGTTGTTTACCCAAACGGGGTCTAAATAACCTTTTCCAAATGACTCAATGTGCAAATTTTTAATTCTCCTCCTTCATTTTTTCTGCTAGAGTAATAACTATAAAACAATTTTCCATCATATTGATTATAAGCTTGAATCCTAAGAATTCTACAAATATATCAGAAAGGGCACACCCCAAATTGCACAAATAGCCAAATTTCCCAAAAAAGATTAAATTTTTCTTTGTATGGATGAATCAAGACAGGTATGTTTGGTCCCACTTTCAAAAGATACATAATTGATTTTGACGTGTTTGGTTGTTCTCCAGTAGAATTGATTTTGCCTACAAAGTCGATTCTAGCTTGAAGCTAGAAATTAAAGCTTTTGATTCTAGAATTCAATTTTAGACTCAAATACATTGTTCACCTCACATTTACGTATCCAAACATAAATTATTTTACCTTCGACCTACTTTTAGCTGCACAATCAATTCATTCAAAAATAAATTTTTGGCGCTGAAAAACCAACCAAACACACATTTAAGCTTGAATTGTAACAAATGCAACATAAATAACAAAAAGGGCACACTCCAAATATCAGAAATAACAAAATATCTACAAAAAGATTAAATTTTTATTTATGTAACAAAGAAGAATGATAGGAAAAGAAACTCACCAATCCTATGGTGTGGTTTGATTCCAGCCATATCCATTCTCCTAGAAAACACTTGTCTATATTTCACCATATCAATTGAGCATTGTTGAGAAGGAGAAGGAGAAGAAGAAGAAGAGGAACACACTGTGAAGCAACATGGTGATGGAATAGAGGAAGATTTTGGAAGATAGTGATGATGTAAAAGGTGAGAAAACGGTGAAAGTTTGAAACTTTTTGATGCGGTTTTGGAGAAGGAAGATAGAAGAGTGTTTGCAGAGAGTGATGTTGGTGATGATGACAGGATTAAGCCTCGTGCCATAACCTCTTTCAGTCGGAACAAAAACCACTTCCCCTCGTTCCACTGTACTTTGTTACCATAAGCGCATGTTTGTTACCAACGTATTGAACAAGGTAAAAAGTGTATTTTTATGTTGGAAAATAAAAAGAAAAAAAGGAATTTTAATATTTTTTTATAGTTTTTATTGGTGGATTCTAGGGTGAGGGCTCATTTAAGTCCCTCACCTAAGATATGGGTGGACCATCATTAAAAGCCATTAGATGAAGGAACTTTTGAGATCATATCATGTGATAGCCACACTAGATTGGACCCAACAAATTCTTTCTTCTCTCCCCTATCATATCGCTCCTTTCCTCCCTTTTGTCACGGTGGTTATCTAACACCTTTTACAAACCCCCTCTTTCAATTGCTTGTTTCCCCTTATTTGACCACCATTTCTCATCTTCTTAAACTTCTATTTGCAAACATTGGAACGCCCAAAAATCTCCAATACAAAACTAAACATTTCTTATTAAAATGGAATTGAATTCTAGTTACATGGCTACAACCTGATGGGCATTAATTCACTGTTCAGATTCTAAGGAACCACTTTCTGGGAAACACCTTTCATGCTCCTTACAATATTGTGTATTTTTATAAGATTGTGTTTCTTCAAAATTTTGGAAAAGTTCATGCTCCTTTCATTATTGTCTTTCAATCAAGCAGATGAAATTGATTTCCCTATTCTGTAATTTTTAATTTTCAAGTTTCACACAGGAAGAAACGTGGCAGAAATTAACCTAAAACATAATAATTAACAAAGTTTGTATGTAGTTTAAGAAATGAAAGAAAATTTAAATGAAAAAATGTTGGAATGAAGATGGAGATTTTGACAATAAACTGTGTCGATGAATCAGGAAGCTGTTGTCTACCATGCTAGGAGAGACAGGACCATGCTAGGAGAGACAGGGAATGTGGATGCATAGAGGAAACATGAGGTCAGATTAAGTGTGGCAATTACTAATGAAATCCTATAGAATAATTTAATCTAATGGTCAAAAAGAGTGGTACACCGGTGAGGGACTTAATTGAGCCCTCACCCTAGAATCCACCGTTTTTATTCTGAAAAAAAATAAATTGTATAATGGTTTAACAAGGACAATAAATTATGTTTTTGTTTTCTTTGGTATATGTTTTGTTCGGTCACATGATCGGTTTCTAAATCAAATAAGGTAAAAAAAGATCGGTATAGTGTCTTGATTTTTGGCAAATGCATTCTAAGAATTTAATTTTGATACAATTTCACTTTAAGCAAATTAAAGTTGGTTTTAAGTAATGATAAAATGAGAGTGTATATAAATAAAAAAGATCATCCTAACTAATGTTCTTGCCTCAAAGACATTAGTTAATGAGTTAAAAATATATATATTAAAAAAGGCAAATTTTGTATTAAAAAAAACACTTTTTCAACTTTTAAAGGTAATTTTTTTTTTTTATAATTCCTCAACAAATGTACATGGGATATTTTGATTATCATTTTTCATGAATAAGTTTAATTGATTGATGGAGGTTGGGTCCGGTGGATATGTAGATATTTTTTTTTTGAAGAGGCTAAAATGAAATATATTATCACCCAAAAGGTCCTTCCAAGCATAAGACATGCCAGGAAAAATAATGTTTATACTATAATTACAACGGTCACCAAACTGAAAACAACGACCTAAAACAAAATAGACAAGAAACCATCAACCAATGCCTAAAATAGCGAAAGGTGAAAGCCACCATCCATGATAGTTTAGGTGAAGAGAAGGAAACTTCGCCTTCAACCACAAAAAGGACAGCGACTTAATTTTATTCACCACCTGTAAAATTGAGCATTGTTTACCATTGAAGATTCTATTGTTTCTTTTTTTTTTTCCATATCTCCCACGATGTTGCAAACCAGAGAACCTGTAAAATAGATTGACGCGCCCTTGCAAGACCACCAAGAGCGGTAAACTAAATAAAATGATCCCCCACAATAAAGGGAAGAACTGACGATAAATTCAGCCACTTGTAAATATAGTGCCAAATCGTGCAATCACACTTTACGACATAATAAGTGGTATCATATTTAGTATCCATCACACTTTGAATAAAATTTATCTTTGATGATCAATATGGTGTGACACAAATGTAGATATTTGAAATTCTTAACCATTTAATTTAGAGTTCGATATTTCTTAAAAAAGAAGTTTAGAGGTCGATTCATTTGCCGATACATATAGAAAAACATTTGTAGAAGAGTTGACCCTCTATATTAATCTTCACAATTAGTCACAAAGAATTCAATGTTTACATGGATAAATCCTAAATCTAATAGGATTTAATTCGTGTGAATGATTTCAATTGAACCAAATTAACGGACGTTGGAACCAGTCCTGATTTAGATCGGATACCGAGTTAATATTTATAAAAAAAAAATCACTAAAAAAACAAGAAGAGACGGACCAAAGACAAAAGACATGGAAGATTCAGACAACTAAACCAAACCAGATTTGAAACATAAGCAAAGAATCAATCAATCAAATCACAATTCCAATGTCTTAATTCAAATTCAAATGTAGCAATCAACAACAAAACCCTAAAAATTTCAATTTCAATCACTGATTCACTCTCTCTTTCACTGTATCTTCATCCGGCCAATGGCCACCACCACCACCACCATCTTCTCCATCTTCCTCCTCTTCCTCGCCTTATTCAAAACCCTAACCCTAAAAAACCCCTCAATTTCACCCCCTTTACCTTCACCCCCTCCAAATTACATAATCGGATTCACCCAATACAAACCCTCAAGCCACCACCTTTCCTACCTTCAATCCAACATCCAATCAAAAGGGTGGCAATGGATCAACCGTAAAAATCCAGCTTCAAAGTTTCCAACCGATTTCGGCGTTGTTTCGGTTGAAGAATTGGGGGTGATTGATGAAATTAAGAAATTAGGGTTGGTTAAGTATGTGAGTTTGGATATGAGTTATAAGAAGGGTTTGTTGAGTGATGATGATTATAAAGTTGGTTCCTTTTTTGATGGGGGTAAAAAGCCTGGGAAGATTTTTACAAAGATGTCTTTTTGTGAGGCTGATGAACATGGACAAGAACAAGAACAAGATATTATGAATCTTAATGGTTCTGTTAATTTGAGGAGACAATTGTTGATTCAGGTTGATTTTTTTGTTTTGGTTTATGTTGTTGGGAAAGCTAAAAAGATTACAACTTTGATTTGTTACCTTTCATTTCCGTATTGTCGTTATTATCATTATGATTGAAATTGTGTTATTTAGACAGATGTGATTACTGATTACATTCAATTATGTCGTTTTCTCATAAATTTCCGGCATCAGTGCGTGTGTGTGTTTGTGTCAGTGCTTCATAGTTATTTGGTTTGTGAGGAATTGCACCAATATAAGATATAAGAATAGAGTGAGAAAGAGATTACAATAAAAGAAATTATTGAAGCAATTGAGATATTAGGGTCGGTAAAGTATGTGAGTTATAAGAGGGGTTTGATGAAGCATTGGAGTGATAAAGTTGGTTCTTTTTTTTTTATGGGAATAAAAGGCCTGGGAAATATAAGATTTATTTACAAATAGATCATGTTAAAGCTAGGAAATGTTTTATTGTAGTAACTAGTACTAGTATTGTCTTTGTTATTAGCTGAGGTATTATTAGTATTATTTTGTCTCTGTCTAGTTTAATTATGTGAAAACTCGGCTTAGGTGGTTTGGACATGTAGTGAAAAGAGTTGTAGATTCTGTAGCAAGGAGAGTATATTAGACGGAGGGTAGTCAAATCACCAGAGGTAGAGAAAGGCCTAGAAAATTAAGAAAGTTTTAGAGATTAATAAGTTAGATAGAGATACGATATATGATAGAACATTTTGGCGTCATTTGATCCATGTAGCCAATCCCACTTAATTAGGTGTATTGTGAATTTATTGATTATTGAAAACTTTGAAATTTTTGGTATGTTTGTCTTTGATGAGTTGAATTTGGTTTATGACTTTATGTAATGTTTTTGGTAGCAACCTGTATTATCCTTGTTAATGTTCGCAATAGTATTTGTTTCTGTTGAGTTGAATTTGGCATGTTTGAATGATATTGATCATTGTAAGTGTGCATGGTTTGAGGTTTTTTTTTATTGTATCAGAGATCACAAGTTACTTCCATGTTTGGGGCGGAAGATCTTTGGACGAGAGGGCACACTGGTGCAAAGGTCAAAATGGCCATATTTGATACTGGCATTCGATCTGATCACCCTCATTTCCGTAACATTAAGGTAAACGCTTGTTTGCTTAATTTGATGTTGGGGTTAGTGGTTGATTGATAGTTGATGAATCGAGCGTTGAGTAAATTTTCAGGAGCGTACAAATTGGACCAACGAGGATACGTTGAATGACAATCTGGGACATGGGACTTTCGTTGCTGGTGTTGTTGCCGGTATGGATGCTGAGTGCCTTGGTTTTGCACCAGATACAGAGATTTATGCATTTCGCGTGTTTACTGATGCACAGGTAATGCCTGTTGGGTATTATTATTGAACTCTCTTATGTCTTTAGAAGGGGTGAAGGAGTTGAATTTAACTCCTTTTAACTGCATGGAAATGGCGTCTCAGTTCATGTAGCAGCATATATTCATCCCATTAGTTTGTCCGAATAAATGCATCATGTAATGTCTTAAGTTTATTAACTGATTAGAGGAATCATCGGCGAGCCTTAAACAAGAGAACATAGATGCGCCTTCATTCTGCTGCTTATGTTATTTGTATTCTGCAATACTGGCAAGATTTTGAGAAGATTTCATTCAGCCTATTGCAGGTGTCATATACCTCTTGGTTCCTTGATGCATTTAACTATGCAATTGCAACCGATATGGATGTGCTCAATTTGAGCATAGGTGGACCTGATTACTTGGATCTCCCATTTGTAGAAAAGGTAAATTTCTTGTTCCTGTCTATTTTAACTCAGAAATTTGATGGTAACGGGTATTGTAAATTTATTTTTCTTGAGGTGGAAAGTTTCCAAATTTAGTACTTATACAGATAACAGTTATACTTATATTATTTTATGGAGAATGTATTTCATCCACTAGCGTCTTTACATTGCAGAAGCCATTATTTGTATTCTTTTAGTGTTCATACAGGGTAATTATTTCTTCCACCAACTATATAAGTGTGCTTTTTATAGTTATATGACACATATTTGTTGACCAGATATGGGAGATAACAGCCAATAATATAATCATGGTTTCTGCAATTGGAAATGATGGACCACTTTATGGAACTTTGAATAATCCAGCCGATCAAAGTGATGTGATTGGTGTTGGTGGTATTGACTATAGTGACCATATAGCTTCCTTTTCCTCACGTGGCATGAGTACCTGGGAACTTCCTCATGGGTAAACTTTATTTTCCGTCTGTTTGTGATTCTTTCAAATATATTTGCAGGTTTGGTTTCTTACTCGCTGGTAAATCTTTACCTTGCAGTTATGGTCGTGTGAAGCCAGACGTAGTTGCATATGGACGAGACATAATGGGATCAAAGATTAGTTCAGGTTGTAAAAGTTTATCTGGAACCAGTGTTGCAAGTCCTGTAGTTGCCGGTGTTGTATGTTTGCTTGTCAGTGTCATTCCAGAATCTGATCGCAAAAATATCTTAAACCCGGCAAGCATGAAACAAGCATTAGTCGAGGGTGCGGCAAAGCTTGCTGGACCTAACATGTACGAGCAGGGCGCTGGCAGAGTTGATCTGTAGGTTCTCTTATTTAGCTCTCCACTTTGTTTTGTTTTAACTTCTAAAACATATCACATTGCTTCTCACAGTGACAATTTCAATTGTTATTGCAATTTTTTAAACTATTAACACTTTTTTTTGGGAAGTTTCAAAATATAACACTGTTTTTAAACTATAAATGGGTCCCTATAATTTCAAAAACTTTTTAAATTGGCTCCTTGACGTGTCCTAACAATTTGTTAGCAATAGTTTGGATTCAAGGACCTCATCTTCATTGAAGCTTATAAAGCGCCCCATGTTGGATGAAATTTGACATGAAAATCAGTTTATAAGTAGGAGTGAAGGGGTGTGTTGAGAGTTCCACTTGGATGAGATATGACCTAAACGAGCCGGCTTTGTAGGGTTGTGTTAGACTCAACCCAAATTTTAAAAACTATAGGAATCCATTTATTAATTTAAAACTACTGGTATTTATTGAAAAAATCCCCAATATATAAGGACTGGAGATTCTTTAACCGTTGTCTAATCATAATATTTTTTTTTGTTTATTGATACAATTTTCAGGTTAGAATCATATGAGATTCTTAAGAGCTACAAACCTAGGGCAAGCATCTTTCCCAGTCTTCTTGATTACACGGATTGTCCTTATTCATGGCCCTTTTGTCGCCAGCCACTCTATGCAGGTGCCATGCCTGTCATCTTCAATGCCAGCATTTTAAATGGAATGGGTGTTATTGGCTATGTCGAAAGTCCACCAATATGGCATCCTTTCGATGAAGTAGGGAATCTTCTAAGCATTCATTTTACATATTCTGAAGTCATTTGGCCTTGGACTGGTTATTTGGCCATTTATATGCAAATCAAGGAAGAAGGTGCACAATTTTCTGGTAACATTGAAGGTAATGTGACTCTTAGGGTTTCAAGCCCTCCTGCTCAAGGAGAGAAGCACCCTCGAATTAGCACTTGTGTGCTTCAATTGAAGTTAAAAGTGGTGCCAACACCGCCGCGAGCAAAACGAATTTTGTGGGATCAGTTTCACAATATCAAATACCCCCCAGGTTATATTCCTAGAGATTCCTTGGATGTTCGTAATGACATTCTTGACTGGCACGGGGATCATCTACATACAAATTTTCATATAATGTTCAACATGTTACGAGATGCTGGTTACTATGTCGAAACACTCGGTTCTCCTCTTACATGCTTTGATGCTCGACAGTATGGAACACTTCTTTTGGTGGATCTTGAAGAAGAGTACTTTCCCGAGGAGATTGAAAAGTTGAGAGATGATGTTATAAATACTGGATTGGGATTGGCTGTCTTTGCTGAGTGGTACAATGTAGATACCATGGTAAAGATGAGATTCTTCGATGATAATACACGGAGTTGGTGGACCCCTGTCACTGGAGGTGCTAATAATCCTGCGCTTAATGATCTTTTGGCTCCATTTGGAATTGCTTTCGGAGATAAGATTCTAAGCGGTGATTTTTCACTTTTCGGTGAGGAGAATCGATACGCATCTGGAACAGACATAGTGAGGTTTCCAAGGGGTGGTTATGTACATAGCTTTCCTTTCTCGGATAGTTCAGAAAGTGGAGCCACTCAGAATGTGTTGCTTACTTCTAGCACCACCAAGGTGTGAGACGACATCTTCTATTTCTTCACCATGGTTAATGATGTTTAAAGTTGTGTTTAATTATGTTCTGTGGATAGTTAATGAGTTGTGAAACCTTATTATTCATTGATCGGACATGGAACGTAATTATTCACATATTTAAACAGCATTAACTATTCAAATTGTTGTCTATTTTTGGTTGTCAAATTTGTATCAAAATACCGATTCTGTTTTTAAAATTTTGGCCTCTCTTGGTGAAACAGGCAGATTCACCCATTCTTGGCCTTACAGTGATGGGTGAAGGTCGCATTGCCGTGTATGGTGACTCCAACTGTTTGGATAGCAGTCATATGGTGACTAACTGTTTTACGCTTTTGAGGAAAATGCTAGATTTTACTAGCAAGAATGTTAGAGATCCAGTACTTTTCTCAAATTCAAATAAACAAGACGCTCCCTTGTATGAAGACGACAACCAGTTGCCATCTCGCAGAACTGATGTAAATTTCTCTTCGTATTCAGCTGTTACGGGGAAAGAGTTGATCTGCAAGACCGACTCAAGGTTCGAAATATGGGGAACCAAGGGATACAGTTTGCAAGTCAGAGGAAGAAACAGAAGATTGCCTGGTTATCCTGTCATTGATCTGGGCAATGGTTTCAATTCAACGTTTGATGCTTCCAATGTTATGCGTCGGAAGGTAACTTTGAGAAATAAGGACGACTCTCTTGGGAACAGATATTTGGGCTTGTTCAATGGAGACGAGGTAAGAAACTGAAATCGTTGTTGAGCTGGTTTTCTAGAAATTTCAGATGCTGCATATTGCCGATGTACTGAACTCGATATTTCTTGCAGCCTGATGCACCTATGCTGGTTGGTAGTCACTGGCTTATTCCTGTAGCTGTCGCAGCAACTGGTTAGTGTACACTTAACTTTGCCATCCAATTTTTTAGACTAGTACTAGTTTATAGGGTGGAGTTTGAGACCCTTATGTAGCACCTGCACTGACACTTCAGATTGAAGGCATGTCCTTTGTGCAACATGTGTCAGGGTATGATACCAACACAACACCGACACATGTGGTTACATTCAATTATTCTATTTTCTCAAATTATTTCTGATGTCGACGTCTCACTGTCAATGTCGTGTTTGGTGTATGTATTTGTGTCGGTGTTTCATAGATACCAGTTAGACTAAATCCGAATTTGAAGATGTATATCTATTTTATCTATGTTTTCATAATTTCCCTCTCTTTTGATAGGTATTTTACTATTGAGTTTTTGGCGTATTCGGCAAAAGAGACGTCGAAGAAGGAAAGGATCGTCAAGCACCGGTAGATTGACCAATTTATAGTCAAAACTCAACATTAATGTAATTACAGATCTTTGCCTCCAAAGAAATTCCCCTGTAGCATTAGCATAGTTACAAATTCATGAGTTGTTCCATCTGCATCACTGTAGGAAGATAGCCAAATAATTTGCTTTTTTTTTTCTTTCTTTTTTTCCATTCACTATAGAGTTGTAACATTTTTGCTGTTACTGATGCTTTTCAATAGCACAAATTTTCTGATGATGAAATAATGTATTCTTAAATGGTTATGTTTATTGCTAAATCAAGATTTGTAAGAGTTAATGAAGTAAGTTTATTTGCAGTTAAGCAAATGAATGAGGTAACAGTTTGTTTTGTTCTATGTCCCTTAAGACACTCAATATGTTGCTGACCACTGTTATCTAGGTTAGGTGTAGATTTTGTATGACTTAGATCCTGCTCTTCTAATCTAAGATCTCTTCACCAAAAGTGTAAAAAAGAGAAGCTGATTGCTGAAGTTTTGAATTAGTTGGAATAACTTGTTTGAAACATATTTCAACTAATGATATAAATGGTTAGATTAGTATTTTTTTTTATAATCATGTGATTGGTGTGAAGGATTTATCGATTTTTTTATGATTAATCTCTCTTGAAAAATTTGGATGTGGTCTCTCCTTTCAATCACATTTTTTTATCCACAAAACTCGAAATGTGTGATTATCCAAGTTTAATGTAGTTTTTATTTTTTGGGTGAACATGGTATTCCAGATCATTTCTTCAAAGTACTAAGATTTATTTAAATGGTTGACATCTTTCAATTAATATTAGTCTATGTTTGGTATCACAGTGAATATGTTAAAATCACATTGATCCATTATGATTTTTCAAAAGCTACACTTTATAACTTTTACAAGATCACAGTGGATCATTGAGATTCTGACATACTCATTATGATACAAAACATGCACTCTATTTTTTAGGGGCTACCAAACATACATTTAATAATATTGTTTTATAAATATGTATATGAACCTCGAGTTAATTAAAGTGACCCTAATGATATAAAACATTTAAGTTACGAGGCTAAGCAGTTAGGACCTCTAAGTGTATTTGAATCTCCAAGTACATATTTAAGGAAATTGGTTGTCTATTGACCATGTCACACCATCTTGATAGACTAATTATTGTTTGTAACTGGATAAGAAAAATGATCAAATATTCTTCAAAGTGGAACTCACGTCACGTTATTAATATCATGTCCATGTTGTACAATGTCAATGACTAATTTTTCTTGCTTTAGTAAGATATTTTTCTCTCTTTGAATGCACACACACCTTGACTTTACTCAAACCGTGTGGAGTTTAGAGAGGTTTGAGGTCCCAGAGAGAGAGAGAGAGAGAGATGGTGGCATGGCAATTCTTCCAATCTAGTAATGTTGTTTCATCACTTACCAAATGGAATGATGAATTAAATTAGTGTTTGTACTTTGTAGCTGTCTTTTTTTTAATGATTCAACCCATGTGACATATATCCTTTTTGTTGTGTCAGTCCAAAAGTACAGCTTTTTCATATCTGGCATATGCCCACATGGTATAATATAATGACCAAAATTATAGGTCATTCTCCTAACCTAAAAAAACATTTAAAAATTACCAAATATTTCAAAGAAAAAAATTGTAATTAATGAAGTCCATAAAACAAACATCTTTTCACACAATGAAGGAAAAAACAATAATCTTAATCTTCAACAAATGATGCCTTGATGAGTGTTTGGTTCCACTTCTATCCGGTCACAAAACCTTTAGGACAGTTCTATCATACTCTTGTAGTTTTGTTGTATTTTTATCTTCTTCCTCTTTCTTTATCTATTGTTTTTGTCTAGTAAAAAGAGAGATGATTGTCGCAAAAGTTGTCATAAAATAATTGTATAAATATAATCAATCCATGTTTTTTATTGTTCTGAGGTGAAAAGATGCTACCAAGTGTTGTAGGTTCGAAAAAACGCATATTTGGCCTCACTTCGACCATGGCTTCAAACATGCTACTCTCTCCGTTCTAGTTTAACCGAGCAAGTTTACCTTTTCACACAGATTAAGAAAAGCGTATAAATGAAGGAGAGAGAGAAAAATGGTTTCTAGTGTCTTTGTCAAGTATTAGTGCATTATTTTTTATCATAAATGTAAAGTAAAATATATTGAATTGGGAGTAGTGAAAGTAGTATTAATTATAGATATAATTGGAAAAAAGTAATTAATGTTGTATTGAAAATTGAAATGAGTCAAGATTCCTAGGACAATATTTTTTTTACAAATGACTCAGTTATTATGGGACGGATGAAGTATTGGCTATGCAAAACAATTTTACTTTTAGTTTAGTTTGGATATCCTGAGCACTCAACCAGACTAGCTACTTGAGTCGTGTCACTTGTGAGAGCAACATAGTAGTAAACTCTTCCCAAGAGTTTTGACGAAGTAACGGATTCAACTAAAAGAGACTCGTAAGTCGTAACATCTAATTCAAGCAATCTTTGTAATGTAAATTTTGTTTGAATTCTTAGCTTGGAGGGTGAAAATTGATTGTGGAGAAATGAAGTGCATTTGGTTTGAAACAATGTACACCTATAAAAGCTACTATTCAACTTAATAGTTAAGTGATTTGGTTTGACTGTCCAAGTTTGTCTTGCTTGTCAAAATTAATAAAGGTTTCTAAGATCTCCATTTTGAGTATCTAGCAAGTTGCTTTACCTTCACATGAAAAAAAGCTGATACAGACACACGTTCCCACATATGCAAGAAACACAGTTGAACACAACACACCTCCAAATATAATATGCTGAATACAACTACTCATTGTCTCAATTAGGTAAAAAATCAAAATTTTGTTCAAGAGATTCATTCACAATCAAGTAAAGGCCTTAAGAAAAAAAGGGTTTGATGTCAAACCTACTTCCAACTATAATCAAATTGACAGAAGAGCAACAATGGAAAACAAGGTTGATACTTGATAGTGATGCAAATTGCAATATATTTCCAACCTTTAATAAGGAAAAAATAATGAAAGAATCAACTGTTATGTGTTGTATAACTTGATAAATACAATTAAAAGATATGAAACAATCTTGTGAAAAAAGAGTGTGATAATAATTTGGTAAGTCAATCCAAACATGTCAGTCAAGCAAAATTCAACTGTACCATCCATAGGTGAAAAATCAAGGACATAGATTTTTTATACAAGATAAGAAAAAAAACCAAACAATTGTGTCAAGCCTCATGAACTTCCACTAAATCCTTGACTGTTCTTCATCTTTCTCATTTCCATTTCCCTTGTTGTCTGGCCCATTTCCCTTGTTGTCTGACGGCTTTGGTTTTCGCTGCTTGAGCCAGACGGGTTTAAACCGTATTCACTTGTAGCTCCACTGTACTCGCTGCTTCCGGCATACTCTTGAGTTCCTAATGCCATTTTTCTGAACTTTATCATGTCTTCTTTGTATTGTTGAGTATCGTAATCGGAGCTTTCATGAGAACTGTAGACACTGCTATGTCCAGGTCTAACCCCTTCATTAAGATCTGCTAGTGACACATCTCCTTCTAGAGCGCGCACAACCTATAGTATGTAAGACTGTTAGACTCAAAATATGCTCATATATAGAAGGAAATAGCATGGACTCAAAATTAAAAAAATAGAAAGTAAGATTCATGTAGGATTTTAATTAAGTTATAGTCAGATCAACATCTTTTTTTGTCAAAACAAATCCATTGCATTTGTACAAGCAATGACATATTGGAATTAAATCTTGACATTAATGGAAAGGTATAAAAAAAGAGTGAGACAAATATTTGAAGATTACAATTCAAGATTCTACGTTCCAAATTATATCAGACAATGTATTTTGCCTTATGTGTCAGAGAATCAGATATGAATTTGGCATATTAATATTTGATAAATGATATAACAAATTCTTCACTTTACCTGGCTCATCTTTGGTCGACGCTTTGCTGAGTGACGCGTGCAAGCTGCAGCGCATGCCACCATACGAGTCATCTCATTAGGGTCAAATTCATTCTGAAGCCTTGGATCAATCAGAGAATCTACATTATCTTCTTCTAAAGCACGCATGAGCAACGGCCTAGCCTGTGATGATGAAAGATAAATATCGTTAAGAGCTATTCTATTGAACCTTGTTATCGTCCAATAAAAGAAAGATACTCTATATTTTATTAATATATAAACTCTATATGGTAACACTTACCCACTCAACCAAACTATCGTCCATGTAAGTCTGATCTTTATCAACTGGTCGTCGTCCAGTTAATAACTCAAGGAGCATGACTCCATAAGAGAAAACATCTGATTTGTCTGTAAGTTTTCCACTAGCAGCATATTCGGGAGCCAGATACCTATAAGCAGCAATTGATAATTCATGAGCTTAATATATCATAAATGATATGTGGACACAAAAACTTAACAGAAAATTTCAACAATTCATATGGTTAACGTAGTTCAAAACCACCATATGGCACATTTCAGACACTTTAATGTATTCATTCAATCTATCAACAAACAATAGCAGAATAGCAGATATGAACAAACTACATTTCATCTCGATATATAAATTTTGAGAGGAAGGAAATAAATTGTTTCATACCCGAAAGTCCCCATCACTCGAGTAGAAACATGAGTGTTGAGATCAGAAGCAATCTTTGCAAGACCAAAATCTGCAACCTGTCAACAGAAATTTGATACTAAATTAAACTAAAATTCACAACTTAAAACATTTTACACAGCGCAACAAGGAAGACGTGTAATGGAACATACCTTAGCTTCAAACTTAAAATCGAGAAGGATGTTAGCAGCTTTAATATCACGGTGAATGATCTTAGGATGACCTAGACAAACAAAAAATTAAAATAAACATAAGTTTGACATACATTATCCGAGGCTAAAAAATAACAGTCAAAAGTGCAGAACATACAATCTTCATGGAGATATGCCAGTCCTTTTGCAGATCCTAAAGCAATTCTCAGTCTTGTTGACCAATCCATTGTTGGCCGTCCTTTTCCTGCAGTTCAAAAATAACAATAAGAATCAAAAACACTTCTAGCAAAAGCATTGTGCAACACAAAGGAATGACCACAAACAAAAATGTACCATGTAAATGGAATTCCAAAGTATTGTTCGGAACAAACTCATAAACAAGAAGCCTTTGAAATCCGGTACTGCAGTATCCAACAAGAGAAACAAGATGTTTGTGATGAACACGGCTAATAATCTCAACTTCAGCTTGAAATTCACGTTCTCCTTGTCCGCTACCAGCTTTCAGCTGCTTAACAGCAACCTCTTTACCATTAGGGAGAATACCTCTATGCACATATCCAAATCCACCTTGACCGAGGAGGTTAGCATCAGAGAAGCCGTCGGTTGCGCGCGCCAACTCCTCGTATGTAAAAGTGCTTTTTCCGGAGCTAAATGCAATGCCTGGAGAAGGAGGTGGAAGCAGTTCGCCACCTGAATAGTTTGATCCGGAACCACCACTGCTGCTGATGAAAGCGAGCGGTGGCGGCGGTGGCGCAACATGAGATGGTGGTCGTGGTGGAATTGGAGCAGCAGGCGGTGGCTTTGAGACTACATGATCAGATGGAGGGTGAGCATTATTTTGCCATTGTTGCGGTGGACCACCATAAGGATCAACTGTCAATGGTCAAAATATCAGCATCAAATAAACAGTTATCATTGACTATTTTAAATACCAAAATCTTTTAACATAATAAAAAACCACAAAATATGGAACCATTTTCTTTTTGTTTTTTTTTGCTAAAAGGAACCATTTTCTTTATAGATCAGAACAAAACTCAATAGCTAAGAAGAATTAAAAAGTATATTAGTATTCTCCATGCAATAGAGTAACATTATTAACTCTAAACATTGAAAGATTTTATTTTTTGATAAACCAGATATTATCTGTGTTCAACTACAAAAACTAATCTTTCAAGTAGCAGGCACAATGAGGAGGACCTCTCCTAATGTAAAGATCTGAGTGGAGGACTCGGATCCATATTTGAATCCATATTTGTAGCACCGGCACTTCTAATCAAATGTGTGTTCGATGTCCAACATGTGTCAGTGTCCAACAAGACTCAACGTGTCAGTGTCGTGTGCGTTGCATGTGTCTGTGATTCATAGGAATCCATCAAAGAGGCAAAACATCACACATAGTATGCATGCAATCAGATCAAGCAATAAAAATCAAAGAGATCAAAAGAAAATCAACATTGAAAAGTAAAAAACTCTTGCAAATAAATGCATAATCATAATCATTCAACAAAATTAAGAAACTGAATCTGAAAAATTGAAGAACCCTATAAAAAGAAAATCTCACCTTTGGGTCTCTGTGCTGGTGGTGGTTGCTGATAATTCTGCTGACCATAGTATTCTTCATCACGTCTTCTTCTCTTCTTCTTCCTAAAGCAAATGCAACAAATGCTGAAAATCACCAAAAGCACCACCGCTCCAACGGCGATTCCGATGACAGTTCCGGTTGGTATACTTGATGACGAGGGTGGTGAAGATGACGGCGGTGGCGGCGGAGTTTTGGAGGATGGTGGTGATGGACTGCCATCAGAGCTTGGTGGAGTCCGGGAAGGTGGAGACGGAGTAGTGCCTCCTCCGGTGGGTGGTGACGGCGGTGATATCGCCGGAGTTGTTGGTGGTGAAGTTGAAGGTGTTGATGGTGGTGGTGCTGATGGAGTCGTCGTTGGAGGTGGTGATGAAGGTGTTGCCGGAGTAGAAGGCGGCGGAGCAGATGGGGTGGCCGGTGGTGGATTCGCCGGAGTTGACGGCGGCGGTGATGAAGGTGTTGCCGGAGGTGGTGATGAAGGAGTTGCAGGTGGTGGTGCAGAAGGTGTTGCTGGTGGTGGATTCGACGGAGTTGACGGTGGTGGTGCGGTGGCGTTACCCGCCGGCGGCGAAGATGGCGCCGGAGCAGTCGACATTACAGGAAATAATAAAAAAAAATCAAATTTTTAGATGAAAAAATTAATGGGGTTATTGAAAATGAAGATTAAAGAGAACCCATTCGAAGAATTTGAAATGGGTTTATCAGATTTTGATTTGTACGTGTTTCTCTCTCAAGAAAAATTGAAACTTTTTGAGAGAGAAAGAGAGAGATTTTGAAGAGTTTAAGGTGTGATTTGTGTGTCTTATGAAGATGTTTTTGTTGTGTGTTGTGTTTTGTGTGTGAACTGTGAAGTGTGAATTGGTCACTTTTTTGGTTTTTTTTTTAATATTTTGGTTTTGGGGTTTATTGCCTTATTGGTTGAGCCAATTAGAGAGGAGAGGACAATATTGGAAATATGGGACCCACACGAAATTCCCACGGTCTATTCAACATTTTATTACCATTAAATTAATTATTTTAATGTATTAACAAGTGAATTTAATTTTTCCAAAAATAAAACAATTGAATTTATTGTAAAATAATGGATATTCTTCTTTAAGATTGGAATTTGTTTTGATAACGCTATAGTAGCTCTTAATATTGTTAGCGTTAGCATTGATTTTAAAATGATAATGTGATAGGTTTTGGTGCATGAGTTTTGTGATTGTATTGTTTTAATTTTAGTTTTTTAATGAAACCAATTTAGATTAGTGGATGTTTTCTTTTAAGACCTCGAAGTGTGTTTATCATAAAGTTTTATATTCGATTCTTTATGATGTTAATTTCGATAAATTAATTTGATTTATTTAAAAATTTAAATTTTTTGATAGATCATAGACTAGTTTGAGTCTGCTAGTTTTTTTAATAAAAAAAGATAAATGTAAATACCGCATTCGATTGGTTATTCAATGAATTTAAAAAACAAATTTTTGTTTATAATATAACTAGAAGCACTATTTGAATTCAAATGTTTTTTCTACCTTGAACTATAACATCATCTCACCTAAATATTTTGTAAAAAAAAAATAAAAATTTGTTAATTTTAAAAAAAAAACAATATGTTACCATTTTAGGCATCACCAAGTGGAATATATCCAATATCATTTTTAAATTATTTTTTATGATGCGACAACATTGTGTTTTGTAGATAGACAAAATGTAAAACCATTATAAATTCACACATAAACAGAGGTGTCTGAGTTTAAACCATGTTATGACGTCCGACTCTTAACAATTATTTTTTTTACCAAATACTCCCTCCGATCCTTTTTATATGTGAATATTTGGTCAACAAAAATTAATGTATCTAGTTCAAAATTCAATCCAAATACATTAACTTTTGTTGACCCAATTTTCTCTTATAAATAGGAACGGAGGAAATATATAATACTATTAATACAAGACGGGTTTTTTAAAGTAGAAATAATAACACCACTAAAATTACGGGTTTTTTTGGTTCTAAAATTACGGATTTTTTAAAGTTGAAATAACAACGTCATCACGAGCTTAGCTTATCTGGAAGGAACAACGCATAAATATGTAAGGTACATGGTTTGAACCTCGGCCACCAAAAAAGAACAATACCACTAAAATTAAGTGATTATTGTTATTATTTTTTTACGCGTATTGTTTCTTTTTACCTTTTATTTTACGGTATTTTTTGTTTTAATTAATGTTGTCGCTGCTTTGGTCATTGGTCTGGTCCATTACGACGGTTGCCATCTTTGGTGTCTTGTTCTCTTTCTTTTTCGTGTATTGAAGTATACATATTTACAATTAGTACACCTTCATTTACGGTTTTTTTTTTTTTTGGGTACAAAACCTTCATTTACGGTTTTAATTTCTCCCTAATAAGGAATTGTGCCGTGGTGAATCTAATATTTAAATGATTAGCTAAAAATGAGGTTAACAAGTGTTAACTCGAGCTTAGTTCAATATTTGATTTGAGAATTAAACCGTTGTGAATGGTTCTTGAATCATAGGAGTTGTAGTTGATTTGAAAATTAAGTTTGTTAACTAGTAAATGATTTACGAGTTGACTCGATTATATGTATATATTTGTGTGTCTATATATATGAGTTTGGAAATAAAAGAGTTTATTGACTAGGTTATACTCAATTATTTTTTTATAGATGATTATCCTCAATTCTAATTGTGAAATTATGTTTGTTTTTGTCTCTGTTACATGTATTAGGTTTAATGAACTCTTTGTATTATTGTTTTTGGTTGTTTATAGTTTGTTATAATTTTTTAAAAGTATAAATCTATATTTATTTGCATGATTATGGTAGGTATTAACTTTGTATTTGTGTCTATCTCTTAAACAATTTATGTTTGTGATGACTTTTATTTTAATTCAATGTATGTTTTTTTAGAAAGAAAATTAAAAGGAAAGAGAGTCGAACTGTGTTGCTAAAACGAGTCGAACTCGAGCTAGAAAAAAGTTTATTTCGAACTTGAGTGAAGTTTTAAGATAGAACCAATTTTTATAGAGTCGAGCTCAGGCGAGTTGGATTTCACTCATTTTCAGCCCTAGTCTTAGTGTATGTTTAATTATGTAGCGATAAAAATTAATTTTTAGTAAATTAGTTAAAAATTAATTTTGAGTGAATTAGTTATGTAAAATTGGTTATGATTAAAAGTGAGTAGATAGAAAGGTGATTTGTGTTTAGAATAGATACAATCGTGGAAAACTGAGTTGAACTTAAAGAGACATTCTTCCATGGTCAAAAATATAAATGAATAGTGTTTTGTCATACACACATAAAAATGTATTTCCTCAAAATACTAAATCATTATATTATCAATTTCATTTTTATTATTAAAAAAAAGACTTTGATGTGTGTGTGTCCGGATTTGGATCCTCTCCAACCATTTCTCTCATGCAGTTTGTTCTGCCATAATCTAAGTCATTCATTCACTATTTTTCTCTCTTTGGTGCTGTTTTTTGTTCATTTATGAGCTAATCAACCATTGGATTAGAAAAGGAGAGGAGGCTGCACAAAAAAGGCAGGAGAGGATCCAAATCCGTGTGTGTCCAAACACTATTCATTTTACAAAAAAAAAAAAACACTATACATTTATGCTTGTGGCCATATTAGAATTTCTCACGTAAAAATTATGTTTAAAAATCAATTCAAGAATAAAAAAAACTATAAATATTAACTTCAATTAGAATCAATTCTGAAACAAAAACAATTATAGTTGAAAGCAACCCGGCATGTCCAAATCGACTATACACCTCCAAAATCAATTTTGATCATTCTAAAAATGAAATCAAATATGCACTTAGAGTGTTGGAGTAAAGCTTCTCATTTTAGATTTTTAAGTGTGACTCGCGTATACATATCACACTTTTTATTAGTTTTCAATGTTACTTCTTAATAAACACGAAATCTCTCAAACGCATCACCTCAAAATAAAATATTAAATGAATTTCACTAATAATTATATATCATTGTTGATTTTAATACAATTTATTTATTAAACATGACACACACAAAAAGTGAAGAGAGAGTATATTTAATTTGGTGTTAAATATCTTAAACATTTATTGTAGATGCTCTCAGAGACATTATTAGAAAAAATAAATATAAAGAATTTTGTCTTAAATGGTAAAATCAAATATTTATCAAAACAATAAATGCATATTTTCTATATAAAAAAAATATCTTTTAATGTTTTGAATAATGTATTGGAGCATATGTTAACATTTTATTGAATTAAAAAATATATATGATTTGTCTGAAAAATGCAGTTCAGCTGGTAGTTCGATAGACATTGAAATGTAAGGGTTAGAGTTCGAATCTCGAATTTCACACTTCTCTACACTTATAACTCGAAAAAAGAAAATATTCATGATTTTTGCCAAAAAAACATATGTCTGTGATAGTAGTTTTTAATTGAAAACTCTTTAGTTTTTACTGTGTTTAGGTGCACAATGTAAGTTTGTAAAAAGTGTAAAAAAAAATAAAAAATCATGTAGAAAGTGTTTTGATACCACAATAGGTTGTTGACTCAAGTGGTAAGAGACTTGAGCTCCTTAAACATAAGGTTAAGGGGTTGATTTCTGGGTTGGAAAAAAAAAAGTTGAAAGGAGAGAAACCACACTGTGTGTCTCACAAATTTTTCGACAAAGTGGTAAATGTTGTTGTGTACAAGTGTGAGTTATATGTCCCAAATCGGATAAAAGAGTAAAGGTTGAACACCTTATAAGTAAGAGGACCCATAAACCCGTTGCCTTAAGGTTTTGGGTAAGAGTGTGGCGTCTCTCTTGCTTGTATGGTTGTTCTAGCCTCGACGTGGACGGTCCCCCAGTGACCCAATAGTGGTATCAGAGCCCCGGTTCGACGAAGGGTACGACCGAGGCAGCCGACCCGTTTGCGCAGAAAGCAGCAACGTCGGTACAAGCAGTGTCGGTCCGTTTGCGGAGAACCCAGCAACGACGATACAAAGCAAGTAAGAGCTTCCGCTTGAAGGGGGAGCATGATGAATTGATAGACTCACACTTGAGGGGGAGTGTTGTTGTGTACAAGTGTGAGTTATATGTCCTACATCGGATAAAAGAGTAAAGGTTGAACACCTTATAAGTAAGAGGACCCATAAACCCGTTGCCTTAAGGTTTTGGGTAAGAGTGTGGCGTCTCTCTTGCTTGTTTGGTTGTTCTAGCCTCGATGTGAACGGTCCCCAGACTCCCCCAGTGACCCAACAATAAAAATAATATTATGGTAAACTAGAAAAATGTTTTGATGGGGTTTCTCTCCTTCCAACATGTTAATTATACAATAAATCATAAAAAAAGATTTCCCAAAGAGATGATAAATCATAAATTACATGTTAATTATATTTGGAAATGTGATTTGATTTGGTTTTAGACGCGTTAATTGAGGATGGGTGAATTATTGACTTTGTGCTCCTATACATTATTAAAAAAGAAATTATATTTAAAGCCTACCAAATTCATATTTCCATTTCCCACACCTACGTGATGAATAAGACAATTTGGCCTGCATGTGACAGTTGTGGACTCAAATATTATAAATCAAAATTTACTTTAAGTATGGGGATGAAAACACCTAAAATATAATAATAGTAATGATAAATTAAGGTATAGATGGACTAGACTTGTTCGCTATACAATTCAACCGTTAAGGGCACACTTCCCTGCAAAAAGTGAAGTGGTTTTGTATAATCTATTATTAGAGGTCTTAATCTAAATCTAAATCCTTGTCTTTTCCTCTCTCAAACTTAAAACCATCTTCCTATTTGTCACCAAGTTAAATAAACATTTTTATCGCAGAATGTAAAGCTGAGTGTGTCACTTTTTTATGGGGAACCTTTTGTAAATTGTAGTAAAATAAATAAATTTTATTAAAATATAATGATAGAACATTATTGTTGAGATATATTTAGTAAACGTGTTTGAGATGTTGGATAGAAGAGATTGAATTTTTATTAAGCGTTAATATCAAAATATGTTGATCTATATATCCATGACTCACTTAAGCACTTAAAACATGATTAAATATAATATTAATCATGTTTGATGTATGGTTAATGAATATAATTAGACATTGCAATTCATTAACAATTTTATAAGCATATTTAACCATTAAAGCAAGGTTTTTGGAGTTTCTTGATAATTTCCCTCCTCTCACACTAGGTGTGGATTCCCCCAAGATCCAACGTAGAGCCCGCATGTTGTCTTGAAATCTTGTGATTAGGTTTAACCCTTTCCTTTCTTAACCTAATATATTCAATATATTCAACTCGGATCTAGTTCAGATCATGCATGTCTGGGTTCAATTGGTGTTACGTATAATCGACCTTTATGTATGAATCTCCTCATCAACTAACATATATATGAATTATGTATTTATTTTATACATGAATATTCACGTTGTGCTTGTGATAGATTGTATATTTCACTCCTTTTGAACATGATGTTGCCGCTGCCCGCTAACTACTTACGAAGTAGCCAGGTTGTATCCAACATCATGCCACATCACATGGCGGTATGCGCACTATTTTTAAATACATTAAAAAGCCACATTCTTCTTCAACATTGTTTTTGCAAACTTTGGGAGATATTCTTTTCATGTCTGCTTATAAAGATAATTGAACCCTAATTTTTCATTTTCCAATTTTCTCAATTTCGTCCATCTTCTATAATTTAATGGGTTTCCCCTCACTTTCATTTTCCCCTATTTTTTTAGGGTTTATCTAATTATGGTTTTCTTCCTACAATTTTGTATTGGTTCTCTATGGGTAGAGTGGTGTTGGTGCTCTCATGGATGGTTGAACTAGAGGTGTCTGATTGGTGGTGGTCTTACACCAAAATTGTCAAGGTAGACAATTGTCCTCAAAGTCCATAATATTAAAATATTTAAATCAAGATCCTATAATCAATCACTTACTAACAAAATAATCACTTAGTTTTTAAATAAAACAACAATTTCGTCCATGAGTTTACATACATTTTATGTAAATCTTGATTTTTCTACTATGTTTGGTACCTTATGAGACAACAATGAGTCATCAAAAGGTCCAAATTGTGACAATGATATTTCGGATTGAGTTTTTTTTTTTTGGAAGGAATTTTGGATTGAGTTTATCCATCTAGTCCTTCAAATTACACCTCATACAAGATCATTCATTGTAGGCAAACACACCCATATAATCTAGATTCAAAGCAACAGTGGCATGAAACATAACTTATACTCCAAAAGAACGATTTGGAAATAGAGAAGAAAGATCGAAATTTAATTTTGTCTTTAGACTTGATTATATTTGAAGATAAAAATTGTAATTTTTAGTTCTATAATTGATTTTCAAATTTAAATCTACTGTTCACCTCACTGTTATATAAATGTATCCAAACATAAATTATTTTACCTTCAACTCAATTTTAACAAAAATCAATTTTATAGAATCAATTCATCCAAAATCAAAGTTTTCTCTTGTAGAACCAAACACATACACTTCATTAATCATATCAAGATGTCTTGAAAAGCGACAATGATAAACATACAAAGTATCTCGTGAAAAAAACACCAAATATCTAACGATAGAACTATTAGAAACAATCTATTTTCAACTGTCATTCTAACGTTCAATTTCTTATTGAATAAAACTCATGGTCTCACTATTTTATGTGTGGTCTATTTTCAAAATGTGAAACTAAACTTCCATTAATTTCACACACTAAGAGAGGTATGCTTGCAAATAAAGTGTTCCTATATCATCATTTTATAAAGAGAAACTAAATTTTGAAAAGAAAGCTAGTTGTCTATTCTCTCATTTATAGTAAGGTAATTCCCTATTAGTAGTTAATTGTGAGTGAGTCAAAGATTAGGTAACCCATTTTTCTGTATATTTTGAGAAAGACAAAGTTTTTCTTTTATTCCTTTTTAGTTTAAAAACAGTAGTTGTTACTCTAAGTAAGAGGAAAGGACCAGCTGGAAAGTGGAAACCAATGGTTATCCACGTAACAAGATGTGGACGTGCTTGCTGAAAATATAATAAGGAACAATTTTCTAACTTGTAAAATTAATTAAAGAACCCAACTTCATGTATTATTCTTGTAAATAAAACTACATATATAATTATTCATTGCTTGAGATATTTTGTACTAATTAGAGCAGATAGAATGCTAGCCGTACTATAAGCTTTTGCAAATTTTGGTTTCACCTTATAGGATATTTATTGGTGGGAATATTTGTCACCATTATTAGGAGCACTTTTTTCATAATATATTGCATGTTTAATTTGGCAGGGCGATCGCCAAAATATATATATTTTCTCTAATATCACAAGTTTTATTAACAAGCTGGATGTATAAACTCGGAAATGGAATCAAGCCATTCTTTTTTATAGTCCTTGAATTTCATTGCTGGTGTGCCCTTATTAATTGATCAATGATCATCAAATCAATCATAATGTGCTAAATGGTCAAATTTTTATCTTTATGTTTGATTCAACTTCCTCTTCTGTTGTTCTCATCCCCATTTAGGAAACAATTAAATTATCGCAAAAATTTTCAAAGACCTAGAAATAGAATCTACACAATTCTAACTTTAAGTCCAAAAATATTAAAACTCTTACTCAATACACACCATGCAAAGTAACTAGCCTTTAAACAAGAGATGAACTCAATTTCCTAACTAGAAGTAACCACCAAAATTTGGTTACCCCTACTTATATTAAGGGAAATGTTAACTTGTGCCCTCAAGGCACAAGTTAATGATTTAAATATGAAAATAATTTTTTGAAATGTGTGTATTGCATTTAATATTTAACGTTTTAATCAATTAAATACATAAACTTTTATAGAATATTTCTTCTTTTGGGTTTCTTAACATGTGCCTTAAGGACACAAGTTAACACTATCCTTATATTATTTATCCATGAAGTAGCTCCAACGACCATCAAGAAAATATACTCTAATGTTAATTTGCAAGAATATCACAACCACATGCACAATAGAATCTAAATATCCGATCACAATATATAAGGTTTTCCAATGGTCAATATCCTGGACAACTATGATCTCCTTAAAAGGTTTCAACAGCCAGTGCAATGTCAACTCTGTTCACATATAAACATACAATAGACTTCCAACAACAGAAACATGAGAGATATTTTTTATTTATTCTCGCTCAAAATCTTTTGTTTTTTTTTGGATCCAAATTGCTTGAAAAAGAGTTTTTTTTTTGAACTCTTTCTCAAGATGTTTAATTTAACATTACTGCATTCTTATTGTCATATTCGAACTCATAACCTATGAACACGAGTGTTAGACTAAACTATTTCACATATATAAATTAAAGGGGACAACAAATTATTAAATTACTTTTGCTAATCATTGACATGAAATATGATAATAACCAAAAGTGATACAAATTACTTCAAAGAGTTGGTCCAAAGGTAATAAGATATGTGTTGGTTTTAGAACTCTCGGATTCGGGCCCCATTAGTGCCCTTAAATAAAAGTAAATGTAAATTCTTTTAAAAGTATTCTTTGAGTTTTTTTTTTTGAAGGATTTCTTTTAAAAGTATTCTTTGAGTTGAATGTCTTGTCTTATTTTGACTCGGTAGTGATACAAATAGACATAAATATTTCTTAAAATATGTAGTGTACAAATTAAAATTAATTAATTATGATACGGTTGTACATTAAGAGAAAATGACACTTGGTTTTAGGTTTTTTTCTTCTTAGAGAATTATAAATATGACACTTCTGAGTTATGATGCAACAGATGAAAATTTTCTAAAAGGACAAATTAATAGATGGAGCAAATGATAGATGATTACAAGTATACAAAATATGTTGACCCTAATGGTTTGATTGACAGCGATTGCATGAAGCAAGTTGCAGGCAAACTCGGCTTCCAGAATAGAGGCCTACTCGACATAACATTATCCCACAAACATATCATATATATTATATAAAAAAAATGGTACTTCAAAAAAAAAATATTACATAAAAAATGATGAATTCTTAAATACACTAAAATTTGGTTGGATATCGATATTTTGCTAGTAAAATTCATTTAAAGTTTGATTTTATTTTGAAATAAATAAACATAAAAATATGACCTGTCATTGAATAATTACATAATGGATATATATTCAACCAAACTTAAAGAATAATACTGTGTTCATCATACAAAATATCATATCTATATCTAAAAAAGAAATTAAGAAAAGAAAGATGTATCATATCATCGTTGGAGATGAGTTGTTGGAGAATGGAAGAAAGACATATTCAAATCAAATTTGTGCGGCAGCTGCAGGCTTATGAAATTTGGGATTTGATAATTCATGTTTGACTAAGTAATCTTCCCACTGTTATTTTGCTTCTATAACAGCATTAATGATGCCAAATGTAACTAATCAATTTAGTTTCTAGAAATGGTCTAAGTTTAACTGTTAAGGGATGGTTTTTAACTTTTTCTTTGTCCAATACAAAAAAAGAAAAACTTTTGTAGTAGGGCACCACCATATAGTTACTTGAATTTTTAATAGACATAATATATAGTAATGAATTTGGATGAATATGATAGGTATTGATTTGTGAAGTGTATGTTAATATATAGTTACTCGAATTTTTTATTTGAGGGAAAATTGGATGTTGGGAAACATGTAAATGAGATAACCAATATA
>Ga0315915_1001036_pt1 | contig 32328 bp, 26 predicted proteins | sample MpolbnodulesMG_FD_207738 | JGI IMG/M metagenome (GOLD analysis project Ga0315915, IMG submission 207738) | Medicago polymorpha root nodule microbial communities from Los Angeles, California, United States - branched nodules | ecosystem: Host-associated > Plants > Roots > Nodule | place: USA... | reverse complement strand
TTTAGCCCCAAGAATTTCTCTCACAAGAAATCTTAGAAGCGGTGTGGATGTCGCAAAATAAACTGCCGCTAGATACCTCCTATGTGCCCTCCTATATGGTTTGTTCCTGCGGTGCTTTCTAAAAAAATAACTATAGGATAAGGACTCTAATTAACTAATTAAAAATAGAAAGTGTTTCAATTTTCTTAAATTTTTCGCACATAAAATAAATTGTCGAACAACTAAATGACAACTGAAGAAAAACTATTTAAAGGAAGAACATGTATAAAATATTGGGATGTTACACTTTGCATATGAGGTAAATCCGGTTTTAGTCCCTGTAATTATTTTAAAGCAACTTCACCCTTATCATGTTTTTTTTTTATTTTTTTTATTTTAAAATTCACCCTTATCATGTTATATTCTTTTGAGCAATGATATTTGTACAACCCATTTGAGACAACTTTTGGGACAATCTTGCTATTCTCTCTTTTCATTGGTCTAAAGTAATAGAGAGAGAGAAATGAAGAGTGAGAATAAGAATATAATGTGAGTATAAGAGAGAAAATTGTCAAAAGTTGTACCAAAATTGTTGTACAAATATCATTACTCTATTCTTTTACATTTGGTCCTTGTTGTAATCTAACAATGCAAAAATGTTGAGTGCATTTTAGCTTCAAAGTGAGTTCAACTCAATCCCTCTGAACCATCATGACTTTAATCAAACTAGCAAAGTGCATGTTTGGTATCACATGTTTGTCAAAATTATGATGATTCGCTATCACTTTGACAATGTGAGTCTTAACATGCACAAAGTGTATGTATTACAAAAACTACAAAATATGTTGCCAAAAAAAAAACTACAAAATATAGCTTATATAAACTCAGAGTAATTCATTGTTATTTTAATAAATTAAATCAAACTTAATAACAAACCAGCAACAAAACTACTACACATTTAGAAAGAAGAAAGTATAGCATACTGTGAGACCAAACTAATAACTATGGTCATCAAACTAAAGATTTACACAAAAGATTGGACTTGGCTTAGCGTCTTAAGCTCAATGTAACTTGAGTTTAGTACAAAATTCAACAATTACATTAGACTATGTCCTCCCAAATAAACTTTTGAATTATAGACAAAACGACAAAAAATCATGGTCAACACTGAGCAAAACTTGGTACCAAATAGTATAATACTAGGAGAAAAATAAATATTTTAAACTTTTTCATGAAAAGAAAATATCCGCAGGAAGTTTCCATTCACCAATGCAATTTCGTGATGTAGCCATGCATTTGTGCAGGATTATTTCACAAATGACGACCTACCATTGGCGGATAGTACCATAGAAAACTGGCGATAGCTTCGATGAATGAATACAACTAGCGTGGTTGGTTAAACCAAGAACAACAATTTAACCTCAAAAGAGCAATTTCCTTTTAAAAAAATGCAAGTGTGCAATTAATATACTACTAGTACCAGTATAAAAAAATGGCAAGTTGAACACCGGCAACGTTTGACCCCAAAAACAATACTCTTGCAAGCAAGTGGCAACCATATATAAGCGAGTACAGCAATGCGTATTCTACGCACACGCACACGCCAATCCTGGACCTGTTTTAAGAAAATGAAAAAGAAAGCAATATAAAATGATTTATTTTACAAATAGAAAATTTCTATTGAGTTATTAAAAAATCACAATTTATAATATAACATTGTCATAGATTCATACTATACACCATTATTTACCATTGACTAATCTTTTAAGAAAATTTGTCAATTACTTGAAATGAATTATCCCTTTTCAATCGGATTTTTTTATCAACAAGTTAATTAAAAAATTTCTTGAGTAACAAGGTTCTAACATGCAGCAAGCTTTCCAAGAAAACAGTAAATAAATTTTTTGATAAATAGAAAACGAATTAATATATACCCTTTGTTTTCCTTATTGATAATATAGATTTATATATGTAAAAAAAAATATCTATTGAATAATGTAGTATTATTTTTTTATCAAGCAGCCCAATGGCTAAATTTTCATCCATTTGGAGCTTGAATCGTAATGTCATACAAACTAAGCTGCGCTACTTCTTCATATTGTATATTGTATATATTATTAAAAATCAAAGCAATGATACTTAAACATAACACTTTTTAACGTTTATTTTCTCACTAGACTCTACTCACTTTCTTTTATTGTCAACATGATGATAAGTTTATCGTATCATCCATCACTAATTATTTTTCAGAGCAATGTATATAGTATACGTATAAACGTCGAAATAACAATTTTTCTTAAATTATGATGTTCAACTACACCAAATAATATTTGATCTTTGAACAGTACTTGCACAGTTCTACTCATTATAAACGAGATACAATTCTAGTGGACGATACCTCAACAGCAATATCGAATTATCCAATTATAACCTTTTCCCATCTGTCAAGTTGGCTTTTAATTGATCATCCTCCGGCAAGCTCACTAAATGCTCACTCCATCTCTGTCTCTAAGAAGAAAAAAAATAAGAAAAAGAAAGATACCCCAACCCGTCGCATTAAGAAAATAATTAACCTTGGACCCATCGCTCCTTTCTTGTCCCCTTTCTTAGCTTCACACCATTACCCTAAGCTTCCCTCATCATCTCATTTCACTATCATAATCTCATCTATATTTTCTGCGTTACTTTCTCTCCCTCACAACATAGTATCCATATTCAAACTATCTCTATCTATCATCTTACTAATCATGAGGTTACGGTGGTTGTTAGACACATGCTCCTCCGCCAACTGCGCCACCGCCACCCACAACTCAACCATCTCACTCCATCCATCCAAGAAACAACAACATGCATCTGACTCAAGCACTTCTTCTTCTTCAACTCTAACCTCTGACGACAGTACCTCAACTCTTTATAGCAACTACTCAATACAAACACTTCCATCAGTTCCATCTCTCCAAAAACTCTCTTCTCAAAACCTCAGCAACTTCTCCGTCTCCTACCACTGCATCACCTCCCTCACACCCCACACTTCCCGCCCTATCACCTCCCTTGCCCTCCACAACAACCTCCTCTACGCTGCTACAGAAAACCAAATCAACGTCTATGATACTCACACGTTTGCATATCTCCACACCTTCAACACCAAATCCATTTCCTCCGGTTCAACTAAAACCATCGCTTTTTCTAAAGACATGGTCTTCACCACTCACCAAGACTGTAAAATCCGCGTCTGGAACCACCACCACAAAAACAACAACAACCACCGCAAGTTAACCACTCTTCCAACCGTCAACGACCGTCTCCGCCGTTTCCTCCTCCCACAAAACTACATAACCATCCGTCGCCACGTAAAACGTCTATGGATTGAACATGCCGACGCCGTCACCGACCTCGCAGTCTCCAACGGCGTTATCTACTCCGTTTCATGGGACAAAACACTCAAAATATGGAGAATCTCTGATCTTCGTTGCTTAGAATCCGTCAAAGCACACGAAGACGCAGTCAACGCGGTTGTAGTTTCTAACGATGGAACCGTCTACACAGGATCATCGGATAAACGAATACGCGTTTGGGCGAAACCCGTCGGAGAAAAAAAGCACGGTCTAGTTGCAACTTTGGAGAAGCATAAATCAGCGGTTAATGCTTTAGCCCTAAACGACGACGGTTCAGTGTTATTTTCAGGTGCATGCGATCGTTCGATATTAGTATGGGAACGAGAGGATAGTGCGAATCATATGGTTGTGAGTGGGGCTTTGAGAGGGCATCAGAAAGCGATACTTTGTTTGATCAACGTCTCTGATTTGTTGCTGAGTGGTTCTGCTGATCGGACGGTTAGGATTTGGAAGCGGGTTTATGATGGTTCGTTTTGTTGTGTTGGTGTTCTTGATGGTCACCGGAAACCGGTTAAGTCGTTAGCAGCAATTCAAGAGTATAATGATGATCATCAAAGTCAAAGTTCTCCAAACGGTGTCGTTTCTGTTTTTAGTGGTTCTTTAGATGGTGAAATAAAGGTTTGGCAACTTTCTATTCGGTGTGATCTGGCCTCTCAGGGTCAAGATTTTCTGAATTCCTAGAATAGAATGCTGTAATAACATCGGAGTATATGAAAAGAAGAAGTACAAGGACAAAGTACAAATTAGTATTTAATTAATATTTTTATTTTTACAATTTGTGGTAGGGCAAGAGATCGAAATCTAATATCCAATTTATAGCATCTCCAATGGAAGATCCTTACTTAACAAGGATCACTACCTATTAAAGATTTTTCATTGGAGGAAGAAAAAATGAGTCTCCATTAATAAACGGTTAACTATATAATGACTCTCTCTCCTATGCAACTAACGAGTCTCACGTTTAAAAGAAATAATAAAATATGAATTATGTGGTCCCGCTTACAAAAGAATTGATATTTTAATAATTAATAGTTGTTTTTATTTCAAAAAAATAATTAATAGTTGTTTTAAATATTATTTTATCTATTTGTCATCACTTTAAAAAAAAGTAATTCATACAAATTATTATTATTATTATTTTTTAACGAAGGAATGTAAAAGTTGTAATGTTAATTTTTCCATTTTCAAATTATTAGTAAATGTGGCTGAAATTTAAGTTCATATGAATAAATAAATATTTTATAATTTAATTGTTTTTAAGGATTATAATTAAATATTATGAGGTAATTTATAATTTAATAAATAAATTATTTTTGTTTAATGATGTAAAGTTAGTGATGCATATTTAAGTACTTTTCATTGGAGTCCTTATTGGTGTACTTCCATTGGAGTCATTGAGTCCTTAGTAAGTACTTTTATTAAAATATTATAAATAAATGATGTGTAATGCGGGGTCCATTTAAGGAGTCTTTTTTTTTAATCGGCTAATATTATTAAACTTCATCCCCGCAAGACGCAAGGTATGGGTGAAACATGATACAAATGGTACCGCATATAGACGGAACACCAAACCACAAAACAAACACCTCCGCCTAACTCCAAAACCCTTAGGCGGTAGCTAGTTATGAATTTGTAATCCGATTAACACTCCGAAATACATAGCCATAGCGACCACTAACCACTAACAAAACCAAAAAAGACAGACTAAAGCCAAAATGGTTAATACTAAAGGCATCCCTACATCACCAAACCTGTTGTACGGCCACTACTACTACAAATAACATCAGCTGCTATTTAAAAAACAGACAGCAGCCCCCTAAACCACCGGACATCACACCAACCACCCAACCTCCCGAGCTCCCTGTTACTACCAGCACAACAGGAAACACGGCGACCAATAGTAGATCTCGCATCAAACAACCACTGTTGACAGAAACCATAAGCAAAATCCAAAGCAGCACTGAAAAAACCAGCTAGCAGAAGCATAGCTGCACAACAGAAACCACCCAAACTACCACGAAAGGCAATCGCTCGGGTTCCAAACCCATTCATAATACAAACAGGTTGGAATTTTGAGACGCGTTAGACTCCACCGCCACGACAACACCTTAATCCCCTCCGATAATTCCGCTCCCCTAATAACACCTTGATTGAAAATACAATCATTACTCGCCTTCCAAATGACCCACAATGTCGTATGCCAAATGAGTCTCAACCCCCTTTTGACCTTTTTCTTCGCATCCAAACCAACCCAACAAGCCCAATGAATAAACAAATTCGGAGGCATGATAAACGACCCCTGTAACCACACTAACAATTCCTCCCAAATGTTCCACGCCACTCCACAATGCAAAAACATTTGCGTCTCTGTTTCACCGGCCCCATCACATAACACACAACTCAGCGCAGCGGTTGACGACACCACATTCCTACGAAAGAGATTAATCCTAGTTGGTATCTTATTAAGAAGCACTTTCCAAGACTATGCAACCACTTTTGACGGCGCCGAACTTCTCCAAACTTGAGAGAAAACCTTCAACTCTTCCACCCCCTTTGGTACCGTTGGAATCAACACCGAAACCAATTTCTTATAGAAGGATCTAACCAAAAAATTCCCATCCACCTTCACCTCCACCTATCAACCCCCACCCAACACTACATGACCATTCAAGTCCTCCATCAAATTACCAAGGATGCCTTCCTCCCACACAAAAAACTAGCGCCTCCACAAGAAATGCCACTCCTTTCCACTCTCGGTGCCCACCAACATATCCACCACCTTCACATCTTTTTGATTAGACATTGCAAAGAGACGAGGATATTTATGACGGAAAGCTATATCCCCCCTCCACGCCACATTCCAAAAACTCGTATCTACTCAGTTGCTCACCTTTCTAACCACTTCCGTATTGAACCAACTAGACCCCCTCCCTCCTCCAACGAAAGAACATCTCTCCACCACCTAGATGCATTTCGAGGCCAAACCACATTCCTACCATCCAAAATACTACCAATACTGGGACCATACTTCTCGCGAAGCACCTCCATCCATAATGAATTTTCACCTTGAATCATCCTTCATCTCCACTTCGCCAAAAGGCTAAGAATGACAACTCTAATGTCGCGCACACGTAGACCCCCCTTCTCATAAGAAGTCCCTATTAAGGAACTACCATTCTGGATGCTCTTAGTTTTTGGTAGAAATCGTAATGTGGATTTTGAATTATAAAGTTGTTATGATAAATATAAGGGATAAGATCAAATGACATCAAGGTATCAAATTAAGTTTGACACCAAATCCTAACCATCAATCCATTTTAATCCAACGTCTCTCATAAAGTCATTAAATGCTCACATGCTTTATCGAATAATCCAAATTTTAATTTTATAAATAATTTATTCTTTCTTTTCTTGTTTAATTACTTACCGTGTTCGTTATATTTTGCATCGATAGGCAGATGATTGCCATTTGATTTCTCCCTACTATTTTTTCAGAGATTCTATTTACTAATCTTTGTATCCTCTTTGTATTGGCTACTCTTTCATTTGTTGGATGGTATTATTCTTAAGTTCATGGTGCTAATATTCCTGTATCGGGTGTTCTAGCATTTGTGTTTTGCTTTCATTTAGTAGCATATGTTCTTTTTAATTTTTTGGTGACATCGTTCATTCATTATCCCTGCTTATAAATCAATTTTCTTTGGGTTCTTCCAAGAAAAATAAAAATAAAAAAGGTTAAAAAAATAAAAATAACGATGATAAGCCCTTAAAAAAAAAAAAACAAGGATGACAGTGAATAGTCTAAAGTAACCATAATAATACCATCAGAGAATTTTTGGTAAAATTTAATCAAGAGAAGAAAGAATAAATTGTTTCTAAAATTAAAATTTGGATCATCTGATCAAGTATGTGAGTATTTAATGAATTGATGAGAGACGTTGGATTAATGGTTATGATTTGGTATCAAATTTAATTTGACACCACGGTGTCATTTGATCCTATCCCTAAATATAAATAGAGAAATGTTAATTTGTGCCCTTAAGACACAAGTTTAGAAGCCAAATGTAGAAATAATGTATTGGAATGCGTGTATTAAATTTAATTTTTAATGTTTTAATGAATTGAATGCACAAAGTTATAGGGAATATATCTTTTTTTAGGTTTTTTAACATGTGCCCTAAGGGCACAAGTTAACACTACCCATATAAATATTGACAATTTATGAAATAGATAGTATATATATATATTTTTTAGGGGAAATAGATGATATATTTGATAATTAAAAAAATATACTATAGGTCTATGTGAATTTAGCTTAGTTGGTAGAGACATTGCATAATTTATGCAGGGGTCGGAGTTTGAACCCCGGACACCCCACTTTTCCACATTTAATTGTGTGAGCTTCAGCCACGAGGCTAGTAGACAAAAATATAAGATAATCCTAGTGATCATAACTCAACTCACAAAAAAAAAAAATTACAAAGAAATTATATGTTGATATTAAACAAACAACTGTGTTAAACAAACCATATAATACTTCAAAATGAAGAACAAAATAACGAAGAACATAAATCAAACTAAGTTCTTCAACAAATGAAAATTACTTTTGCCTCAATGGTGTATTCGTGCATGTGAATGGATTGGTTGAATGAGAGCCATTTTTTCAATGGATTATCGTCTTGGAACTATATACCATGTAATGAAACAATTTTTTTTATTATAAATATTTTAGTATAAAAAAACACTTTTTTAGTAGATATGCATATATGTATCTTGATTTGGCTTTGTAGGCTGTTTTGATAGTGTGTGTTCTGCTTATTTAATGAAATACGTTTTTTAAAACCCTAAACCTTTTATTTTTAGTAAACAGGTTAGACAAAATCAATCTCAAACATGTCAAGTTTTTTATTTATTTTAAAGAAAGACTTAAACATGTCAAGCTCTAAGCCCCTCTAGACGGATCAGACAGATTCCCACCTTTATTTGTCCGTACAAAAAAAATCAATGATCAGCAATATCAAAATTTACATTTTCCCAAAAAACATAAATTCCAATTTTTCTCTACACAAATTCGACCCTAGTAATTTAGGAACTTCAAAAAACTTGGTGAGGTAATTATATAATTTTAGAGGTATGCGTTAAAATTTTATTTAGAAGCCCATTTGTATGTATGGATCCCAGAGCCCACAGCTTCCTTTTACTTTTTCAAAGCCCATATACTCTTGTCTTCAGTTTAGGTTTCTTTCTGTTTCATTATAAAAGCAGAGCATAGCAAGACAACTTTCTCATCTACAAAAGCGATAAACCCTAGCCGCAAGGCAAAATCAAAGTCTGTTTCAGTTTCATAGTACGTTTCTCTCTCACATTCTAATGTATTTTTTTTCTTTCTTATTCGTTCTAAGAATTATCTTTTAGTTTGTTAACAATCATCGCTTTTGATAGGCGTTGCGTTCTTCGTTAGTTTTTCATGCCGAAGTACGTGTCAACGAAAGCGTATATCAATTTCAACACAGACTTTGTTTCTTAATTATTTGTTAATTAAAGAAAAAATAAACATATGCGTATTATCACCATCGCAGTTTGTTTTATTGTCGTGTTGTTATATTTTCATAATTTATTTGAACTTTAATTTTTATGAATTGTTGTTGCTTCACAATGGTGAAACCTCCTTTATTTTGAAATGGGAGGTTTCAAGTTTCCCGAAGCATAAATTAAACCAAAAAAACCAGTCTTTAACGGCTTAGTGTAATTTAATTTAGCTATACTACGCCACCTGTCTACTGGTACATTTCATTTCATTTCATTTTTGCACGCCCCTATTGTTAATTTTTTACTTAATTAATTATTTGATAATTTGTCTAATTAAACCAGTGGTTGAAATGGAAGAATCTTCCAAGCCAAATGTACCTTCGATACCTGAAATCAAAATGAAAGCAAATCCGAAAAAGAAGATTCCTTCACCAAAGGAATTGATATCCTATTATGAATCACAAGGGATGGATTCACAAGAAGCCTCGTTGAAGGTGATAGAGGATTTGCAGAAGGCGCTGTTTGGAATAATTTCATCTGGTAAAGGTAAAAAGGACAGGCTTATGAATGAATCTTCTAGGAAGATGGATTCAGTTAACCAAAGACTCGCTATACTTGACATGAAGCTTGATACTAAGCCGGGATTTGTTGAGACGTTTGCAATTGGTGTTGTTTCTGGTGCTGCTCTTAATGGAATTGGGTCTATAATGCCTCACATTCTTTCACCTATTGCTCAGATTTGGAATTCTGTTACCTCAGCCACTAAATCTACCCCTCAATGACATTTTCTATTGTTTAATTTTATTTTATCAACACTTGTATGTACACTTAATTACTCCTCATTCATTATTAGTTGTATGTACTCTATTGTTTAATTCAGTTTAATTCAATTAACAAATGTAAAAAATCCTAAGTTCATATGTTGTATTATAGTAGTTTTAATTAAGGGATGTATTATTTCAACATCAAAATACAATCTCAACATTTGTTACATTACAATACAATCCATATATCAACAATATAGATATCTCGTCTCAAATAATTTATTCTAGTAGTGTAAATAAAATAAATGAATAAAAAGAGCCAGCATCACACTCTTCAAAATCTATGTATTTTAATTTTTTTGTTTGCTGAACTTATTAAAGGTGTTTTTTTAGGGGTTAAGAAAGGTGGTTTATTTTGCTATAGTAGTGTGTGATTCACTCGTTGCAGCACCTATACATGTAGAATTTTTCCATTTGTTGGCCACATTCGGCGCAAACAATTTTGTCTGGAATTGTACCATCAACTCCTGGAAGTATTAATCTGTTACAATGATGTGGTTGTTGGATTCCTTGTATGTAATCATCCATTGCAGGCAAAACTCCTTTATCATTCACATCACCCTTCCACTCATCTAACTCATCAAGGCACTTTAAAAACGAGTCACCTTTCCCCTGTGTCATTCTTACTGTGCCTTGACTTATTACAGCCCAACCATGATCACTGCTATCAAAGCTTAGGATTCTCATTATTTCTAGCATTATTTGGTCATTTTCCACTGTCTTGCTCTGTTGTAATTTGGAATGCCACATGCTTTCTAGCCTAACCCAGAAGAACCAAATTATGGTTGGGTCGGCGAGTACGTTGCTCAGATTTTCATCATATATGGTTTTGTTGATTCTTTTAACTTTCTGTCCTGGATTGCTTTTCCCTACATACATCATTTCCAGTGGAATTTGTAGAGTTCTTGCCATTGATTTTGCTGCACTTGTGAATTTACGGATCCACTCCATATCATCCCCTCCATACAAGCATATGTATTTGCCTGCCGTTACCTGAAACAACGAATAATAAGATCAAAAAAACAGAAGCATAGTCCATGCAATAATTGCATGATGCAGTTGCTAGTTTTGATTGTCCTGTCTAAATCGATGGTCTAGATTGTTTATAGCAGATTTCATGAATCGGTGATTTGAGCTGTTTGATCTCAAATTAACGGATGGTATTTTCTACTGCGTTTAAACATGTGATTCCCGACAAAATGGAATCTGCATCCCAAACGAACAGTTATGTCAAAAGTTAAATGGATATTCTATTAGTCTATCTTTAGGACTGTAAAGTCATAATTATAACTTGGATGATAGAAAAACCCTTATAACTTTAGTGTATTTTATGCAGAAGAAAAAGGTGAGAGGCGCAATAAACATATAGCTAGTTAGCTACTTTATTAGTTTGGTTATGCTATGTTCATATACAGAGAATGAAAAACATAGGACTAACCCAATCAAAGAGTAATGGATCAATTGTATCTGCCAATAATGCAAGTCCCCATGTTTCATCTTTCCAAAGAGCTTCCTCCCTTAAGCTAGAGAAAGGATAGGCCATGCTTCCCCAAATCCACATCATGTGTATTGCATTCAGGTTCACAACCTTCCCTTGTGGATCCAACACCACGAGCATAGGCTTTGTGTTGAAAAGCCATACCTCCTTAATGTACCTGATACTTGCCGGCTCCAGAAGTGAAGGGTCATAAACCGAGTACCATGGCATCATTGATTGCAGTTTCTCAAACTTCTGTTTTGTTTTGGTCCACACGGTTCCCTTTTCCACAATCGGAATCCAAATAAGTTCATATTGACTTTCTAACCTTGTTGAATCTTGGCGCGATTCTTGATACATTTGTTCAAAAATCACAACCTCTTGATCAGATATATGGTGCAGGTCTGTTATGTAGAGCAACAGAATTTTCTTCCTCAACACCTCAATGCTAACCTGAAGGCAGAAAAATGATTTTGAATTATAGATTAGTTTATTGAGATTGTTGTTGTAAGATTGCATTGTTATTATTGTTAGCAAGTCTTGATTAAAGATCATGCTGATGTCAATAGAAGATAGATTCATATATATTGTGTGTGAAATGAAGAAACAACAGATTCTATGCTAACCCTTTGCTTGGTGGAACCATCAAACAATGGCAATGGATCATCCTTGCAGCAAATCAAAGCTTTTAGAACCTTAATGTTATCTTGGTGAGATGTCTCAAAAAGGTGCTGAAGTGTTTGAAATGCTTCTTTCTGTTTGTTGTCATCTGCATCATAACATAGTGTTTGGACGTATAGAGATTAGAGAAATTTTACCCAAAGAAAAACCATACAGTGTTTCTTCCTCATCTTCATGATTAACACACATGTGTAGTTACTGAATCCAGTAACTAAATTGACTTAGGCTTGTTCGATAAGTTCAATTCTATCCGCTATCCGCTATATTTTAGCAATCAAAGCCTTAATTACCTAAATGTTGACGACAGATGGCGAGCTGATTTTGAAGGTGACCATTCATGTTGTCTAGCTTCTGAGTCAAACTGGAAAGCTCCCATGTCTCTGTTGTTGATGTCATGTATCTAAAATCAACATGTTAGAGTTAATATTACAATACAAAAACAAGAAAAAAATTAAGATATTTGTTGTTGGTGCAGGAAAGAAATTAAGAATAGTCACTAAGATAGAGATAGACGTGTACCCTTGACCCAAGCCAATGATGCCAAAAATATGCGACGCACATGCCACAATGCTCCTAATGGTCCAATAAACAGCACTAGGAATAAGAGTGGAAGCAGTCAATGTTTCAGGTGCTTCATGGTTAATATACTGATCAGGAAGCTGATGAAACTCAACAATGCAATCAGTAACATCCAACATGGCCTTGAGAAGATGGTTCACAGCTTCAAATTTAGGTCCTAAATCATCAACTTGATTTAGTGTTTCATGAATGTGCTTCAACAATGCAACTGATTTAGCAAGACGGTTGGTGGCATAAAGCTGAGCTACAAGCCAGAATTCCCCTAGGTAGGCTGCAAATGCTGCTAATGCTATCACCACTTTGGCATCCCATGAATAGCTTGACAGCATTCCAAGTATTCCTATGGCTGTGGCATGAGCATCTCCCCCACCCATCATACACTTGCAAGATATCTGATACAAATATGCATCCAAACATTAACAACTTGAATTTGACATATCTAGTTCTAGAGAATATTCCGTTTTTAGAGCTGGCAATGCATTTCTTGCAACACAATTTTCAAGACTGTCACTCGTATTTAGGAGAGCTTGTAGAAACAATTTACGGCATGTTAATAAACTGTTTTTAGCGTATTGTCATAAGCTCACCAAGATAGCTTATGACGATAACTTATAATTTATATGAAAGTAATTTGACTTTATTTAATCATTTATTATAGAAATAGTGTTAAATACGCATGCTGATGCGTGGAGATGGGAGGGAAACCTCGCATGAAGTTCTGTTAATTGCGTGATATGAAATCTCTAGCACGTCAGATAAGTTAGACTCGTTGGTGTCATCCTTAATGACACCCATTTGCACTTGCTTTCCCTGTGTAAAATTTCAAAACAACCACAACCGTAAACATAGTTAATTAACAACCAAAAAGCATAATGATACTAGGTCAATATATGCATACACATACCTGAACGATGTCAGGGATGAGAGAAGCTGCATGGCGAAAAATGTCTTGAACAACATTAAGTAGAGGTCTAACATCAACATGTTCTTCAATTGGAGCATGAGTGGCGCGGATTTGTTTTGTCATAACCGTATCATCTGATGCTGAAAACATGTGGCGCATAGCTCTAGATTGGTTCTTCCGTGGTACCATTTCCATTTTTTGATCAAATAATAATGGTTAAGATCACAGGTTCACCACAACTGGGGTAATTCGACCAGTGTTAGTCAGCTAGTTGTATGTAGAATGCAATATATAGTGAAATTGATGCCAAACTCTGTTGAATTTCTACCTTGCTTGTGTGTTGGTTCAAACAATATAAAAAGTGACAGGTGAAAATGAAATATTGGATAAAGAATTGACAGAATTTATACCTTTCATCAGTTCAGGCTTTCTTATTATTATTATTATTGGTATCTTCTGTCAAACAGTTGTAAAAGTAAAACTATTTACACGAGAGTGTAAACTTTTATGGGAAACTAATTAATGAATTACTAACTTTTATACTTTGTTTCTCAGTAACTCATTAGTGTCTAGGCATCACACATTTTAGACTAACACGTTGTAAAAATTATGATCAATACAAAAATTTAATTTCTTAAAAGAGGAATCATGACATAATAGTTATTGCAAGAAAGGTATAAATAAAATTATTAAAATGGTTGCAACTTTTGTGATGTGAAAGAATCATTACTTTTTAGTACAAGTGTCATTACTATATACGATTTTTTTTTATACCATACTTTTCCTTTATCATAAGACAAACAAGGTAGAGATTCCTCTGCTAACTTTTTAATCCAAGAGGCCATAATGTAGTAGTAGGAGTGGATTGTAATTTTTCATTTACATTTTTCACCATAATACTAAATGCAATTAATCTAATATTCACAAGGATGTATTGACTACATCACTTTCTTGCTATTGAATTAATTGCTGAGGATACTTTTAATAATTACATGTGTTCAAACGAATTTACACTTATTTTGAGTTCAAATATGGTTTCGTGAGAAGTTCCAATAAATTTAGCTCGGATAATGTCGAGATTGATGAAATCGACCTCCTCCCGCTCTCAATAAGTTTAAACCATTGGCTTCCAGGGTCACATGAATGATCATTGCTCAAGCATTTACAAGCATTGGTCACAATGATGTTGTTATCATTCACATCTAGACAAACATTTGTTGATCCACTGTTAATTTTTGATGAAAGGTGCAACTTGGAGTCTGAGATCATATCCCATTTAGAGTTAGGATTTGAGCATAGTATGCTAAGTGTTGCAGGCATCCCTTCTTTCACTGCTTGAATACAATAGTATGTACCTTTTATTGATAGTATTTTCTGTGGTGTGTAATTCCAACCATCAGAAAGAGAGCATGGACCTAATTTTAGTGGCTCTAGTAGCGACTTCCTTATCACGCAAAGACCAGTTAATGGATGGAATATCAGTTTGTGTGGATTGCCTACTGTTATGCCTGGACCTGCGCAATGACAAAAATGGTATATAACTGAAGTCTTCATAAAGTGGTAAAAATTAAATATGTTATCTTAGGAGTCCCTTATTGGATGATATATGATCGAAAAATAAATTTATAAGTGGGTGACATCCGTCACCTTACAAACCGATAATTAAGGTCACCTGTTATCCGGCCACTTGGGTTACATCCAAATATTCAGTTATGAGAGTGATGCGTGTGTGCTAAGAGTCGCACGTTTGGACCAAATATGACATGAAAGTGAATTTATACATGAGAGACACCCCTCACATTACAAATAGGTTTTGTAGGGTTGATTAAACCCCAACCCAAATTCTAAGATATTATTTTTAGAAGTTAAAATTGCGATCAGATCCCTGCAGTGACCGTGAGCCATTAGATATAGGTGCAGTTGGATCTTGCATCAAATCTAACGACTCTATAGCAGTTGCACCATGCAGCCACTACAGAGGACTCAAATTAGATAAAAAAAATCACATTTAGTTTTAGCATCATAGAACTGACAATCGAGAGATCAACCGCCAAGTGTTGCTCATTGTAGTCCGACCAGCCAAAGGTCAATTGTCAGATTAATCTAACGGTTGAGAGATCAATCCAGCAACAAACTTCTGACTCGATGAGAAATAGAAGAGATATTCAAATCTGAGAATTGAAGTTTAGTAATTATGTTGTTACCTCGAAATGGTAGTTGGAGGGAAGCAATCCTTTGCAAGAAGCTAGCATTTCTAACTTGTGTCCAATCCCAATTGAGAATCCCATAAAACTCTTCCATTCCAATAACCCCTTGTCTATAGTAGTAACTACCCATCAGTGTCCACAAGGCCCAATCCAAATCAAGTTCAGCTGCATATGCTATAAAACAGTTAAGATAACGGTTATCATTGACATTAGTGCCCCTCAAGTCAACACCGAACTCACTCACAAACAATGGCCATCCTTGGTCCACCAAGTAACCAGACATTCTCTTCATATTTCCAGCCACTTGCCCACATACTTGATTTGGGTTGCCTGATGCCCAAGCTTGACCATCAGTGAAGGCATACCAGTGCGCTTCAAAGACTAGTTTTCCCTTGAATGTTAGGTTCACTGGTCTTTTGGCAATATAGGATAGGTCTTTGTCAAAATTTAATCCAGATAAAATTACAAGAACATCTGGATTTGCTGCATGAACTGCTTCTGCTCCTTGTACCATGTACCTTCAATTCATGACAAACAACTTATAATCCATGTATGCAACATGTATTTTTCCTCTTGAAAAAATGGAACATGTATTTTTCTTTCTTTACTCTTTTAGTCTTAAATTTGTTTTTAGTTCTCCAAAATAAAATAATCACTCCTTTTGATCCCCATAAAGTTTTTCAAATGTTCTGTTGGCCACTCTTTTCTGTGAGAAAAGGGGACATGCATCGTCATTGTAAACTAGTTTTACACCTACGTCCAATAAAAATGAAGAATTCAGTGGTTATTTAAAAAAAACGCTAAAAAGCACGACATGGATTAGTCGTGGAAACCACACGACCATGTATTTCACCTGACCACAATTTTATATTTTTCCATTTATTTTAATTAAAATTATTTAAACAATGCCACGTATTATGTCGTGTGGTTCGTGCGTGCACATTGTCGTGTAATATAGTATAGCTAAAAAAAATGGTTACAACATATGATTATTTGACAAGATGATGGATTTTTATTGGACGACTAGAACCTCCATTAAACTCCTTTTTTAGATGTGTCAATATTAGTCTTTTCATAACTTTTTTGGTTAGAAATTGTATGGATTGCACTAGTGTGACATAACGTCATATGACATTAGTTAGTTCAATTGTTGAATTGGTGTTACAATTGGATTGACAAATGTCAGTGTCATCTCCTCCTTAATGGTATACAAGTGGAGTCCGTTGGTCATTGACGCCATATCATATAGCCACCATATATAATTTTTTTTTTTAAAGAAACCACCACATTTGATATTTGACGCATAAATAAAAAAGTGTATTACTAAATTATTCAATTTGGTCATTAAATTATCACTTAGGTGCTTCTTCAAAAAAAAATAAAAATCAGTTAGGTGATTATACCATTGATTCTTTTGAGTCTTTACCCAAAAAAATCTCTTGGCACAAGTATTCAGTTCTCTTCTTCACAATTTTATTTTTTAAAATTTTTTTTTACCATAACTAAATTTGGTGTGGAAGTAATTTCAAATATTTTGGGTAGGTGTAGTGTAGCTGTGTAATTGTTACCTGTACCAGTCGTTGACATTCTGTTTTGGTCCTCTAAGTTCATTCCTCAAGCTCATGCCAACCACATTAGGCACTCCATTGAAAAGAGTGGCCATTTTGGTGAGGCCCTGGATCCACAGATTAGGGTCAAAATATTGGTCACCAAAAAATCCATTGCCATCAGAATTACTGCAGCACCATCCAGGCTGTGTAATGTGGTTGTCCAAAATCACCATCACATCGTTGTCACCAAGACTTTTCACTACTGCCTGGAGTCACCACCACAAAACATTGCCCCCACTCTTATCTCAAAGTTTAAAGAAACATATAGAATACTTATTTAATGAGATAAATTACATATTCTTACAAAAAGCTAGTTGGTCTTGTAAAATTAATTTATATTGCACACATACCTTGAATGAAATAAAAACATGATGTCACTTAATTAGTACCTACCTGAAAAGCTTGGATAAGGGAAAGATCAATGATGGAAGGATTATTGGATTGAAAACCAGCTACAGATTGAAGAAGACCAAGGTTCTGAAATGATTGTCTAACAGTAAGAGAAGAAAGAGTATCATTAGTAAGAAGAAGAATAGGCCAAGTGAGCCTAACACAGTTAAAACCCATAGACTTTATTCCATTAGAAATAACATCCACAGGCTTTTTACTCAGCCCTTCAGCCACCACAGCATCTAAATGAGACACCCAATTCAAACATGCTAGTTTCACTCTTTCTCCATCTTGATTCACTATCCATCGTGAACTTGTTCCTAGTGGAACACCTTTCACTGCCACCACCGGATTCAATTCTAATATGGTTGCTCCGATTAATATCAACATGATGCACCGCCACAGACTCATTTTGTGTTTCTTTTTCTTATGATATGATTTGATCATAAACTAATGATATTGTCGTTTATATATAATTTATGATCATGCGGCAGCATGAATATTCAATGACAAGTAACTTTGTTGTGTCCTATTTTGTCATCTTTCCTTTTAAGCATATGTAATATAGTCTTGTGCTTTTGTATACGCCTTACAGAATTTCTGACTTCAAACTTAAACTCTTTTTTGGACATGATTTATTGTTTGAACTTATTTATCCTTACTTTTTCTACAAGCGTTATGTTGGCGGTGTGAGTGTGACCATGTTACGATTTCTGTTTCGGTTGTTACTACTTAATCTGCATTTAAATTGTTTAACTTTTCTTTCCCCTATATTCTAGTCTAGTCTAGTTAATTTTGGTTTCTCACATTATAGAACTAGAAGCTTAATCTCTTTAAGATAAATTATTATAGTACAAGATTAAATTAAATTACAAGACTAATCTTCAGTTGTGCAAGTATTTTGGAGCTTAGTTGGAAGCAATGTTAGAATTTTAACTCGAATTTTCTCAAACAATTTATCATTAAGTTCGTTAATCATTTATTCATTTCAAAGCTAATATTTAATAAATAAACTACTAATATTCCTAAGAAAAAAATAAAAAATAAACTACTAATATAAATTTTGATAATAAAATAAAGGTTTTGCTTAATAAATTTTTCCTTTAAATTTTTTTTCCTGCTTCAAAAAAATAAAATAAAGTTCCAAAACCAAAATTACATTTTAGATTAGTAGTAGTACAGTTCCTAGCACCCTCTTCATTTAAAATTCTAGCAGTACAGTTCCGTCAAAAACAAAATTTAAATACTACTTAGTACAGGAGAATCTTATCTTAGATTAACGTAGTTCCACAATTAATACTGTTTTTAGGCAAACCATAATTAATACTTCAAGGGTAACAAGATCCCTCAAAGAGAAACAGAAACAATTACTTGTAATTTACACCAGTCTATCATGATGTTTCTCCGTTTGAAGTAAAATTGTTGGCTAAGCTAAATTGATAGAGAATTTTCAGAGACCCCTTATACGTGTAATACAGTTGCCTCATCATATCAGAAATGCTGTAAACTATAGAACGTACCGTGACTCCATCTAATTTTGCAGTTTGAAGTTATATAAACACTTAGAACATTTTTTGTACGTAAAATTAATACTTAACTTAAACGTGGTGGATATATATATTACGCAAACTTTGGCGACATATTTTCTGAAGTTAAATAATGACAATTTTTTTTTGGCTATTGCTTCTACTACAATTTGTGCACATTTTTGGTGTTTTCGTTCTATTAGTCCTTTGTACCCCAGTAATTGATAATTGATTCTCTCTTTCATTGTGACTTTATTTTGTATTTCAAATTTTAAGAAATAAAAAAAAAATGATTGGAATCAACTTGATATAGAAATCAATTTTGGATCAATTACTTCGAAACATCAAACCTTCATTCATAGCACACTACACAAACTTTATATATACACAATGAGACAACACTTATTCATTCTGTAAACACATGTTCCTAACTTGACATAGTTTTTTTGGTTCAAAATTGTGATAAATGATTATGTACAAGAACAAAATGTATCCTCGGCAGCCGTCAAATAAACAAAGCTTAATAAAGTTTTATTCGGGTATCGATTGTGCTCCGGCAAATAGGGCAGAACTCAAGGCTTTCTCCACATTCACAACAAGTCTGTACCATGTGAAAAAATAAAATTGCAAAGAAAAGTTAATAATATATCCTTTTAAGACGGCCTTAGGTTCAATTCGAGAAGAATAAGCAAGCACATAATTTAAGTGGTTACCTGATGCCCGCAACCAAATGCCATATCCTTCGCATTAGCAAGACAAATTGGGCAAACCTGCAGTTAATCAACAAGCGAATTATCATTGAATGTCACAAATAAATGATCATTAACCATGATGATTATGCCAGGTTTCAAGTGAGGAAAGCTAAACAATGTCTCAGGCAAACATGATAGCGGTGAATGGTCCTAAATTTTAATACCTTATTGTCATATAAACCACCTGAAGACGGTTCCGTGCTCATTTCATTTTCATTGCTAGCATATGTATGTGTACTTTGCTGAAAACTATTTGAACGAAAAGATATTGTCGCGTTACTAGAAGAAGCCCTATCATATTGAGGTGGAGGTAAAGGAACCCTGTCTGGTGAATATCCCCTTCGTGTCCTACATTCATCGAGGACGACATGATGCGAATTTAGTTATTATCTGAGAAAAACATGTATGATAGATCATAAGTTATATATTTTCCTATGTAACTATTCAATCAATTTACCCCAATATGCTGTGGTCTATGGTTGCTTTATATTGAGAAGGTATCTCCATCAAAGCTGCTAGAGCAAACTCTGTCTCTTTTCGGTTTGAATCCACATTCCTTGACATTATTTCCGTAAAATTCACAAACTACATAGAAACCAAAAGTAAAAATATTCAATTTCTGCATAGTAGTAAGATTTGAATATGGAAAGCCAATATATGGTCATGTACATTGCGCCAAACCTGAAAATTGTCGAAGGCTCGAGCCGGAATGTTATCGTCAAATTCCCTCATCATATCCCATGGTCCATCTCCAACTCCAACCAAAACTATCGACAGTGGATACTCGCTGCAATTTAACAAGTATAAGAATCCAGGATAGCATATGAGAGGAGAGACACAACTACAAAACATACCTGGCTTTGACTATTGCATCAATTGTCTTCTTTTCCTGTGAACTTAGCTTGCCATTCTCTGTGTCAACACTTCTTGTCACCTGTGGCAAAACTCAGGTGTCAATTTTTCAAGATCTTTCATAGGAAAGGAAAAATGAATATCTACAATTGTCATCATGTTTAAGTGTGATTTATGAGCTAAATGTAGCCGACATTATTATTATTACCGCCATTAACGAAGTAAGAGAGAGTCATTCTACACGACACTAAGAGAGTCATTCACATAACTAGCATACTAACTCTTTGGAACTTATGGCCAGTGCATATTTAAAAACCCACTTAAAATTTGTACTTTTGAATGGAATGAGATGTGCAATAAAGATACCTGTCCATCAGCAATTATAAGCAAGACATGATATTGGCCGCCGCTTTTCTCAACAATAGTCATGGCCATCTCAATAATAGGAGCAAATGAGGTTGGCCCTGTAACATAAATCCAATGAGTCATGCTGAGCCTAATTAAAAAGTGGTATCAATATTATCAGCGAAGGCAACACCTGCGAGTCGGAGGCACGGAACAATCTCTCTATATTTTGACAAAACTTCTTCAAATCCATTGCAGCACCTCTCATCTGAATGGAAACTAAAGACGTCTTGATCATGTGTTGATGCTGACATGAGAGGAAAAATAAATCGGAAACACAATCAAGTTTTGCTATCTAGAAACAAAAAAACAATGGAAAAAGCATGAAGATATTTTACCATCTCCAAATCCAAAACAAGGAATCAAATTATCCTCATCAAACGCAGTTAATGTTTTCCCAATAATTGCAATTGCTTGTTCATACGGATTTTGACCATTTCCAATGTGATGTAAACTTTTTCGATTGAATGACCTCTTCCCTGATTTTCAAAGAGAATTATATATATTATGTACCCCAAGTCGCCTTACGAAATTCTATCATCAAGATATGACTTATGAGTTAGTGATAAAACCTGTCCATTCATTACTCTTTGTGAAATCAATGCCAACAATGAGATTAGATGATTCCAAGCCAGCATGTGAAAGAGCAGTAGTAACCTGTGTGTAATTATTTCATTATTTGACAAAATAAAAGACTGATGATAGATTTGTTGTAGAAAATTAAACTACATTACTTCATTGCAGAAATCTATGAAATTCTAAGAATAGCAATCCTAATATTGATCAATAATATAAATATGGTTACTAGTAAAATTGTTAAAAAGGGCAGTCCGGTGTACTAAAATTGTTGCACACTTGGACTAGTGTGTTCTAGACAGTGTACCAACTACTGAGCAAGTTTTCTCTATTATTGGTAGGAATATTAAAAAATGAATAAAGGATGCTTCAAGATAATGAAGAAAATTGAAGAAAAAAAAAACGATTCCCTTTCTTTTTTGTTTAATGCTATCCACACACATTACCTTTATCAAGTCAATGTCCCCTTTCCCTTTCTTTTACCAAACACAAAAGTCTATGACATTAACAAACAAAAACAGAAAAAAAATTCTGATATTTTCATACACAAAACACAATTTTTTCATACATTACCAAAACAAAAAAAACATACAAGTATAGACTAGTAAATCAGAACAACGCAACAATTTTAATTACCTCGTCGAGAGAATGATAATCATCAGCAATCCTTGAATATCTCCTGTCTAACTTCCTATCTGGCCGTGAATAATCATGAGAGGGAGCTTGTGTAGGGCGACGGTGATTAGGCCTTTGATATGGATTTTGCTGTGGAGGGTATGGATATGTTGATTGTGGATATCCATAGTTATTTTCCCATGAAGATGAAGAACCAACAGAACCATATGATGTTGATGGTGATGATGAATTTACATCTCTCCTCTGAGACCCTTTTGAACTCTTACCTCCCATTACTGTCTCCTTCAGAATCAATCCAAGGAAACACAAAACCAAAACCAAAGCTGTAAAAGTATCCAGCTGAACCAGAAACACAAAACAAAGTGTTCAATACATACATATATGTAATAATATGTTTATATAGGAACCAAATTAACTAGAGTAACAAAATTTCCAAAACTAGCTAATATGAAAGAGAAGAGAAGACCAAGAAAAATAACTCAGGCGCCTATTAATGATGATGACTGAATCAAACCAAACAATGTTTTCCACTAATATGCTAAAAAAGAAACAATCACTATAACATGTTTTTCCATGTACCTCTAGATGCATTGTTTCCACAAAAGAATTGCAAATGAATTAACAAGATGATGATGGAAATAGTTTGATGTGTCACGCTAATGACGAAGAATGGACTAACTTATACTTGTTGAACAAACTATAATAAATGGAAGAGAGGACTATGAAGTACGAACGAGGAATGTTGGTGTTAGAAGTAAAAACCAAAACCAGCAAGGTCAGTCAACTACAATTGTTTTATGTTCTATTGACAAGTGTACTCTACTCTATCATCAGCCTCATAATAAATGTCACAAGTTTGCAAAAAAGAAATTTTGTGAATATCACTTTCAATTTTAATCAAATATGTGACAATTGAATATCACAATTGTTTTTATTACTACTATGTTATAAATGATACGTAAGAGTTAGCAATCAAACTTTAACCGTTTATTTAAGAAGTTAAATCTTTTATCATTTCGACCAACTCATTCTTTGTTTTTAATTGTATCTTTAATTAATTAATATTATGTGTTTTATTTTCATGTTTATATTTTTTGGTCAAGTAATTATTATAGGACAATTGTATCTTTAATTTTCATGTTTCATTTTGGTCAAGTAGTTATTTCAGATTCGAATTCAGGCTATTGCATATTGACAATCTTGTACCTTCCAATTGAGTTGTTATTATAAGACAATATCTTTTATTTTGTATTTATAGTAATGATAATGATAAATATATCAATATCTTTAATTTGAGTGAAATAATCAAATATGTCAATTATTGATCAATGTATGAGAGTATATGGTTCATTTTATTCTTTAAATATAGTTATATTTACACAACTACAAAAACTAATATTTCAAGCCAGATTAGATCACATAGACAACACTTCTTTAGTTTCTCAATTTTAAAAATTTAACGTGGTTTCATTCTTATGGTCGGAGTTTAAACCCGAGATTCTAGTTAACCGAAAGACTTACTCAAAACCTTATCAAAATAAATAAAATATAACTTAACTAAAATAAAAACTGAATCATATCATATCATAATATATAAAATCTAATTATAGTAACATGGAAGGCGCCTTGTAATTTTCACGGATACTTCCACGAGTGTTAGCAGGTAAATCCTTACACGTCTATAGGAAATGTCTCCGTTGTCTGAAACTTCCTAGAAAACCCCTGCAGGAAACACCCATTAGTCTTTTTTTTTTTTTTTTTTTCTTTTGAAAGGGAGCCTATTTATATCATATTTGAGGTAAATTCTATGTGCATAACTGATTCAATTTGACAATATGTAATCGGGACAATATTAAAAATGGCTTAATAGCAATTTTCGCCCCTTAAAAAAAACTACGAAATCGTCCTCTAAGTTTTTCAACTTTAGCAGTTTTGGCCCCCCAAGGCCAATTTTTTGTAAAATAAAAAGACGTCACACCTCACTTAGGGTGCCACGTCAGCGTAGACCGAGTCAAAGTTGGTCTAGGGGGCCAAAACTACCATGCAAAACTTAGGGGACGGTTTTGTAGTTTTTTTTCTTAGAGGGTCAAAATCGCAACTTTGGAAAAGTTAGAGGGATAAAACTGTCATTAAGCCTAATAATTAATAAAGAAGCCCTCTTTTATGACGAGGTAGCTATCTAATTGTTGCAATTCAAAGGGCTGGTCATGATATTTCCAAAATTGAACCTTCACATGACCCTTATAGTTATGGAGTGCAGTACTAAAAAAATCCATAGCCTCAACAGTAAGATCTAAGACCAAATCCAATAAGCTTGTGATGATTATATTAAACAATCAAGTACCATGTCACCGGAAAAAAGATCCATCAAGAGTATGCCTAACAAACAAAAATAAAGTCAAGACTGATGGACCACAAAAGCAAAAGGTAGAGTCACTGAAAAGAGTCTTTCACGATAACCAAAGAGGCATTAACATTAGACTATTGTTTTTTCATCCTATTAATTTCTCGTACACCATATTTGGATTTTAAAATTTTAAATGTTTTACGTGTTTTGAGGTTTTTATGAGATGTATATATCGTTCAGATTTTATAATTCGAACTTCATAGGACGCTGAGAAATCAATAAGGTGGAAAAAGAATGAGTCTTAACATTATATATAGATGTTATTGGATCACAATTTTGTTGTTCAACACGGTATTTATATGCGGATAATTTTGTTTGTATTTGCAAAGGTCCAATCATATGATATCCCAAACATTATGTACACCACTTCTTCATCAAAAAGTAATTGGTGTCCGAACGGCCAAAAGCTTAGAATTCCCCACAATTTGTAATCAACGACTCTCTGATGTTTGACGGTTAATGAAGCTCATTGTTCGTAACAACCTTCCAGGTTTCAATGACTATCTCGACAGCGACTTCACTGGTCGTATAAAAAGGTTATTGGACTACACCTTAAGGTACATACAATTTATCTTTTTAAACTTTCATGATTTACTCTTTCACTAACTTGAGCGTCAAAGTTTATGCTAATACTTCCAAATCGCATCTCAACGATGGCTGCTCGACTAAAGTCATTATTTTGATAACTTAGATCAACTACAAAATAATTTTATGATATAAATGCATATAAATTAAGAGAAATGAAATTTGAACATCTATTTTGCGATAATTTTTTAACAACATTCTCTCTCATACTCATATTATGGTCGTATTCTCTCTCTTCCTTTTTCTCTCACTATTATTTTTTATCAATAAAAAGAGAGAGAAAAAAAGGTTGCTCCAAATGTTATCACAAATGGTTGTACAAATATCACTACTCATAAATTAAATTGTAATTGATCATAAAAAAGTTTAAAAATATCTTTATATCATCATTATATAAAGACGACTCTAATGTTAACTAACGAGTAAACTCTTTTATACAACTTTTTATGGACAACTTTACTTGTAATAACTCAATTTCTATCAAATTTAAATCTGCAAAATATTTATAGAGAAATAGAAAACTAACTATCTATTTTAATTAACCTTCAAATTTAAATTTTAATAAATAAGTTGTGAAGACTAAATTTTTCCAAAAAACATCCGATAAAAAATGATCATAAGGTAGTTAACTCTTTTTTTGAAGGAAGGGTAGTTAACTCTTAAGTTGGTATAGAAAGGTATAATAAAATAAATAAGGTAAATCGTTATATAACATATCTAATACAACATATCCCTCAACAAAAAAAAAAATCTAATACAACATATAAATTGATTTAATTATAGTTTTGATCTTTTTATTTTCACTCCTTCACAAATTGATCATCATATTTTAAAATCACTTAGTTTTGTTTCTTTCATCGAATTTTTGTATTTAAAAGTTGTTATTTGTGGTATTTTGAATGACGTGATATATCATCATGTGAGGATGTGAAGTGATCAAAATCCATTAAATTATAAGAAAGACAATCAAAGAATCCAATTTCGCCTTCAATTTTACCTTTTTTTAAATGCAAAATTCTGATTAAGGGAACAAAATTGAGTGGTTTTTAAAGATTAATGATATTTGCATAACCTTTTGTCACAACTTTTGGAACAACTTTGTTGTAAAAAAAGGAGAAATTAAAAATATAAAATGAGTATGAGAGCAAAAATTGTCAAAAAATTATGCCAAAATTATAGAAATATTATCTCTCCTTTTGAAATGAGGGATTAATGTTATGGATGAGTGAAAATAAAATAGGAGAATCAAACTCGTAAATTAATTCGATGCTAAATTGTATTTTTGGTCCCTTAACTATCTAGGTAGTATCACTTTGGACTCTTAACTATACTTCAAAAGAAAAAAAAGGTAGTATCGCTTTGGTCCCTTAATTAAAATTCGATTTATTTCGGTCCCTTAACTTCTCTCCGTTACACATTTTGGTCCTTACCGTTAGTTTTAATTAAAAAACTTTAGGTTTTCTTCATCTTCTTCTCCTCTTTTTCATCTTTATATCATCTCCATTAACATTCAACAACAAAAAAGAATCCCAGATAAATTTCAGAAGAAAATGAAGAGAAGCTAATGTTTTAATCCAAATCATCAAGTCTACTTGAAGAAGCACCCTGTTCCTCCTCACGGTCTTATTTCGCTTCAATCCATCTTTGATATTTCACCATCGCTACCGTCTCTGTCTCTTGTTTTTTTCTAATCACCGTTTCTTCCAAACGAAGAAGTTTCCTTCCTCATCGTGCTCACGCCCACAATACCAATCTTCACTCCAAAATAAATCACATTCTCTATACTTTTTCTACTTTTTAACTATTCTATTCTATTTTATTTTTTTCTTTTCGAATTAAAAAACCTTAATTAATATTGAAGGAAAATTTCTTAATTCAGAAGACTGGTTGGTACGTTGTTCTCACGTCACGGTGTTTCTTCTTCCTCCATCGACAACCTAAACCACAATTACATTCAATTCGATTACTTCTTAATTCATATTCATCCCAATTCTTAGGGTTTATCATATTTTATATGCTATTCAATTAAATGTCCGGCGCCGGCGACTTAGATGCCGATTCGGTGCTCAGTGACGTCGAGGACGACGGTGCCGATCCAATTCCGATCACATCAAATTCACCTTCGCCGGATGAAGTCTCCTTTGAAAAACTCCGCGAGATTCTCTCCGAGCTTGATCAGGAAAAGCAAGCACGCATCGCCGCCGAGAAATCCAAAACGGAGTTACAGACTTCCTTCAACCGATTAAAGGTGCTTGCTCAAGAAGCCATACGAAAACGCGATGAATTCGGCCGGTTGCGTGATGATGCTGTTAGGGAGAAGGAAGAGTCTACGAAGCTTCTAGAAGAAACTGCGAGGCAACTAGAGGAATCCGCGAAGGAGCGGCAAGGATTACGATCGGAGATTGAGAAATCGAGTCATATGATGGTTACTGGAATTGAGAAGATTTCTGGTAAGGTGAATGGTTTTGGTGGCAGTGGAAGCGCGTTGCCGCGGTCGCAGAAATATACCGGTATGGCTGCAGTGACATACGGTGTTATTAAAAGGGCGAATGAGATTGTTGAAGAGTTGTTGAAACAGAATGATGCAAGTGTTAAGGCTAGGGATCAAGCTAGGGAACAGGTTGAACAGAGGAATTATGAGATTGCTATTGAGGTTTCGCAGTTGGAAGCAACTATTAGTGATTTGAGAGATGAGGTTGCCAAGAAAACCGCAGCGGTTGAGGGTTTGGAGAAGGATTTGATTGTTAAGGATGAGAAGTTGAATGAGGTTTCTGAGAGTTTAAGGAAGGAAGAGAGTGAGGGTTTACAGTTGAAGGAGTTTGTTGGTAATTTGGAATCAAAGATGGAATCGTTGAGGCCTTTGTTGATTGATCAGTTGAATTTTGTGTCTAAGATTCACAACCAGATTTGTAGTGTTTATAAGATCGTTGATGATGCGGGTTATTCGGAGCTTTCTGAGTCGTTGTTTGTGGCGCAAGAAACAGATATTGATGAGAATGTGCGTGCCTCTTTGGCCGGGATGGAATCTATACATGAGTTGACTAGGATTGTTGTTCAAAAAGTTAGGGATGTGGTTGAGGAGAAGAATCATGAGATCCAGAGTTTAGATGAGACTGTGAATAGGTTAGTTAAGGAAAAGGATCAAATTGGTTCTTTGCTTAGAAGTGCTTTGTCAAAGAGGATGGCATCCAATCCGTCTTCAAATGAGTTGTTTTTAGTGGCAGAAAATGGGTTGAGGGAGGTTGGTATAGATTTCAAATTTAGTAAGATTCTTGGAGATGGAAAGCTTGCAGCTTCAAATGACAAGTCAAACAAAACGGAAAAAGAAGAAGAGGATGAAATATACACTTTGGTAAAGTTTTTGTTTTTATTTCTCTTTCTGGTTTTCAACGAAACTGGTTGTTCTTGTCTATGTTTGTCTTTTGAAGATACCTTGTTGAGTTCTTTACGTATCCATTGTGCAGGCTGGTGCTCTGGAGGATGTTGTTAAGGCATCTCAGCTTGAGATCTTTGAGCTACAGCACACTGTGAATGAATTAAGGTACTTGACATTAGAATCAAATGCACAGTTGTTTGCTATTTGTCTAATTTTGGGGTTTGATAAGTGAAAGTATTCTCTGCATTACTTATTGAAGAACTTACATATTTGGTGTATCTAGCTGTGCTGACGTCGTGATTTTTTTCCTTTGCATATTTGCTTAACTCCATTAAGGGCAGAGTTGAGTTTACTTAAGCAGCACATAGAAGCCCAGGCCAAAGAACTCGACCATAGAATGCACCGGGTGGAGGAACTTGAAGAGAAGGAAAGAGTGGCAAATGAAAATGTAAGCTTAATCACATTAGCTATAAGTTTAATATGATCCCTTAATTGTGAAGGTTTTGTTGACTTTTTTCATTTTGTAGAATGTATGTTTTGTCATGTAGTTATGGGCTGTGGGTAATTTGCGAGAGGCATTTGGTGTCAATACTTTTCTATCTCTTAGAATCGATTGTCTCTTTGTAATGCAGATTGAGGGGCTAATGATGGACATTGCGGCTGCTGAAGAAGAAATTAACAGATGGAAATTAGCAGCAGAGCAAGAAGCTGCTGCAGGCACAGGTGTTGAACAGCAATTTGTGGCACAGGTATGGAATGCTATTAGTTAGGAATATGCTTTTTTTTTTACAAGTTTGCTATGTTTGGAGGACGTAACTGAATAAATTTGTAAGTTGCAGCTGATTGCATTATTCTATTCTCTATTTTTAATTTTTTTTCTGTTTTGCTCATGTATATTTAAATGCACAATTTTATTTATTGGTTATTTGGCATGTTTTCCAGCTTTAGTTGTTCAATGATGAATTGAGGGCTGCAAAATTTTCCGTTAATTTAGAATATACACTGGTTGTTCGTGATTCCATGTTTATGTCACTGCGATCACTAAAATTATATTTCATACTTCATTATTTGATGCCTACCTTTTCCCTTTAGCTCTATGGTCTTCCAGAATTATTTTTTTCTGTAAATCGAAGCAGTTAATAGTGTCATATACACATAGTCCAGTGTAATGTTGTGTCCTGCAGCTGGAGCGCTGGACCACACCGAAATTATATTTATCTGGAGCAGCAATAGTGGTCTATCTAAATTGCAGGCGGATAGTGAAGTGGAAAAATCGCTTTTGTGGCTGCCTTGGCTTAAAAACTATAAATTTTAAATCCCTCATTTTCCCCCCTTTTTTTATTTTAGCCCCTGCAGATTTTTTAGATGGTTTTTCACAATTCATATGTTTTCCCCCCACCAGAAGGGAATAGATTTCAAAATTATTCATTCTTTAAAGTTTGATGCGTGTCATGCTAGGTTGCTGTGCTTATCCCTTTCACTGCACATCTCCAGCAAGGGATGAACACATTTTCCTGCAAAGCCCTTTCTTTTCAAGCTGCCAATGCATTTTCAGGCAGCATCTTAACCTCTGCTGAGTTACTCCTTTCAGACTCGGTTCATAGTTCATACTCAAAGGTCCCTTTTTCCTTTGCTGCCACTTTCGTAACTTCATCCTCTGTTTCTTCTTAATCCCAATGTGAGATACACCTTCTTTCCATTCTCTGTTCTTCTTTCCTGGTCAATGTTGATTGTAGATTCTTGGTGGGGGTGTAAATGAGTTATTCAAGTATGGTTTGTTAAGTGCTTGATTTGTTTAGTGGTTCTTCCAAGCTAAAGCTCAAGCATGAGCATTGCAGCCTTGAGCCATTGATAATTTGTGTACTTCCTGGAAAGTTGTAATTTTTTTATACAATTACTGGAGAGTCGTAATTTTATACTTGTTAAATTTCCCAACTTCATTTTTCAAGTGTCATATTAAGGACAACATAATCGAACCATCAAAAAATTAAATGAACCAAGCTTAAGCTTCTAATTTTTGAACATGTCAAACACTATGCTTAGATGTAGCTTGCTTGAACATATGAGTTTATGTTTGGGCAAATTTTTTCTTTCGCCAGCCAAGTCTAAACTTAGAGCACTCCGCTTGGCTCAATTCATTTACACTCTTTTTTCTAGCTCATCTTTGATGCAGCCGTGGCATCTTCTTACTCACGACAAACTCAATGGATCCTTTCAGCCTTAGTGTTTCTCACGGTTATTGACTTGTCAATTACACCTTAGAGTAATGGTTGTTATCGGTCTAGAGTTTAGACTTTTAGTTTTGATGATATGCCTTTGACTTTGGGCATTTTTTGGAGCATTTATTTGTGTGGAGTGTTGTTACATTTTTTCCATTATTTTTGGTACAGTGGCCATTCGTTGGCTGCCCTGCGCTGCTTGGTGATGAACTAATTAGGCTGTAAATCTGGTAGATTGGCATTTTAAAATGAGATTACTTTAAGTCACCTGTTAATGGATATTATGACTCTTCCTTGTATTGTCAGTTAACATGATTATTCCTAATCATAAATACTTGTTGCGATTCTGCAGTTGTCAACGCTCAAGCAGGAACTTGAAGAGGCAAAGCAATCCATGTTGGAATCTGAGAAGAAATTAAAATTCAAAGAAGAGACAGCAGCTGCTGCCATGGCAGCCAGAGATGCAGCAGAGAAATCTCTCAAGTTAGCAGACTTGAGGTCTTCTAGACTAAGGGACAGAGTGGAAGAGCTCACTCATCAGCTCGAAGAGTTTGAGAACAGAGAAGACTCGAGGGGCCGAAATAGGCCTAGATATGTGTGCTGGCCATGGCAGTGGCTCGGCATGGACTTTGTTGGAATTCAGCAGCGGACTGATACGCAACAGCAAACGGCTTCTAACGAAATGGAGCTTTCTGAACCTCTCTTATAATTGGGATTTTTTTTTTATACATATTTTCTCTCCCCTTGTGTATTTTTGTTTGATTTCTTCAATTTTATGTCACAGAATGGTAGTTAACAGTAACAGGCTGTTCTTAATGTAGTAAAGCCGGTGTTGGTCGATCATTGTCATGTTGCAGCAGTATTTGGCTTCAGTAAGTTGCTATTGCAACCTGATTATTCTGTACATTCCTTTCATGCCTTCATGGAAGCATTCCAAATATACTGTCGTTACATTACTGTAACAGAAAAGTCCATACATGGTTGTGTTTTCAATGGAAGTCTTTTTGCCTAGTGGACGATAAAACTGCAATTTCCCCGTTTTAACTGGGTTGGAAATAGTAGTTAAATCGGTTTTTTTTTCTTCTTTTCAAGACATGAATTTAGAACTTTTTCAAAAATTTATGAGTATGAAGTCTTTCTAACAGTATGGCTTAATCAGGGTAAGCCATACTATTCACAAGTTTATTTTATTTTTTCGCAAAAGCTAATCACGACACCTATTTAAATGTCTATTTTGTGATAAACCTTGCAATAGGTTGTAAGCTATCACTAGATAGTTTTATATACCAAATCCAAGTTAAAGATTTTTCTTTTTAGAAGAAATTCAGGTTAAAGATCTAAGGAGCTATTTTTCGCTCCCACGCATATTTATCCCTTTTATATGATGTTTTGGTTAGTTTTTTTTGTTTTGTTTTTGTT
>Ga0315915_1001033_pt1 | contig 32360 bp, 24 predicted proteins | sample MpolbnodulesMG_FD_207738 | JGI IMG/M metagenome (GOLD analysis project Ga0315915, IMG submission 207738) | Medicago polymorpha root nodule microbial communities from Los Angeles, California, United States - branched nodules | ecosystem: Host-associated > Plants > Roots > Nodule | place: USA... | reverse complement strand
ATATATATATATATATATATATATATATATATATATATATATCAATATATTTGAGTTTCGCATTTATTATAAATCAATGTACTTTACGTGTAATGTGTTGCATAATGTGCAAAATTTGACGAATTTCAAACAATTGTGAAACGTTAACGCATTATTGGTTTTGTGTAATGTTACCAATTAATTGATAAACTATAAAATGTTGATCTTTGGGATTGCCGGATGTTGTTGTTTCGGTTTGATTTCACGCGGAATTGCCGTTTGGAATTACAGGTACAAACATGCCAAAATGGCTGGAAAAACCAATGCAGACTGCACTGGTTCTATTTACTAGTGTGAACAGCAGTTAACTGCCGCTGGCTTCAGCGGTAGTTAACCGCCGTTGGTTCCTTGGGCGGCAATTAACTGTCGTTGAGGGCTTTTAGATAATTTTAATGTGTCTGTGAACTTTTCATTGTCAGAAAAGCAATCTTCTAACATGCCTGCAAATTGATATAAGATTTGAAGTTATAATAGTCCAAGAATATATATTTTATATTTTTCCGTTAAAAAATAAGATTGGAAGTTGTTTAATACATTAAAAGCAAACAACAATTTCCAAGGGGGACTTCAGGCTCAAGAAAATCATTCTTGAGGTTTTGTCAGGAAAATAAAAAACATTCTTGTACAAAATCAATTCAATTGAGAAAAACCTCTTTTGATTTTAGGCTGCAATTAACTTGGATAGGTAGGAATTCCATTTGAAAATGGTCATAAGGGTTCCAAAATAGTAGTTTTGAATTTTGACATTAGTGTGTGTGGAGGTATTGTCTAACAATATGAACACTGAAATTAATTTTTTTCTTATACTCACAACTTGCTTGTATAGAGACAACAAAACAAAACAAACTTATAAACAAAACTTATGGGATAAAATTATAAAACTAGCCTTAGCAAACAGTTACTGCAGCTTGCTTAACTGTGATTGATTTGATTTCACATCCATCTTACCTGAATGATAAGAGAGGTACTTCCCTTTCTGCATTAATCTATATATATATATATATATATATATATATATTCATCTTACAACCAATTGAGTTCTTACTTCTAATTCAATCTTTCCTACATTACCAAGCAAAATGCAATGCCATAAGTAGCCAAATCCACATCTCTATCAACTCTGATACACCACCTTAATCTTCCAAAGATTAGATATCCCCTCAAAAATACAACTATACCTTATTTTTTATAACTAAACCTTTGTACCAACCTAGCATCTATAAAAAGCACCATGCTCCATTACACCTTCCACACATCAAACACTCTCAATACTAACAACTACACACATTCATTTACAATTCTTCATTTTTCAAAAGCTGCAAAGCAATCTAGATTTTAAAGCCTTCAATTACCATTAAAATAAAAATGAATCAATTTTTCTTGTTCTCACTCCTACTACTTGCCTCTATCTTCTCAATCACCACTTTAGCTCAATCACCAGCTGCAGCACCAAAAGCACCAGAAAAACCAGCACCTACAAAACCAGCCCCTACAAAACCAACCCCTTCAACACCTGCTCCAGCACCAGCAAAACCATTAGTCCCAGCATTACCACAATCACCTACAACAAATCCTGATTCGTCAGGAAACCAAGACATAATCAAGATTCTAAGAAAAGCCAAATCATTCAACACACTAATCCGTTTGCTCAAGACAACACAAATCATCAACCAAGTCAATGCACAGCTTGTAACTACAAAAAATGGAGGCTTGACAATTCTTGCACCAGATGATAGTGCCTTTTCAGAACTCAAAGCAGGTTACTTCAACTCCTTGGGAGAAAGACAACAAAAAGAATTGATTCAATATCATGTTCTTCCTGAATATGTATCAAGTTCTAATTTTGATTCTCTCAGCAACCCTGTGTTGACACTAGCTAGTGATAGTCCACAAGGATTTCAGATTAATGTGACAGCATATGGAAACAGTGTGAATATCTCAACTGGTGTTGTTGATACAACCATCACAGGAATCGTTTATGCTGATAAGACACTTGCTATATATCATGTGAATAAGGTTCTTATTCCTTTGGATTTTATTAAGCCTAAAGCTAAAGCTCCAGCACCAGCTCTTGCTAAGGCACCTAAAGCTGAGAAAGAGAATTCATCAGCAGATGATGATGATCAGACTCAGGCACACAAGGATAGTTCTGATGCCATTAGCTTGAATAACATGCATGGAATATCAGTGTTGGTTTCCCTTGGAGTTTCTCTGCTTGCAGCTGCAGTAACAACTATGTTGTGATGTTGAATAACATTCATTTGCAAGTTCTTTTCTATATTTCCAGAACAAGAATGATGCTGTTGCTTTGGAATTCTGCTTATCTCTCTTTATTCTTGGCTTGTTTGTTGTGTAGAAATTAAGAAAAGTGTTGTTTGTGAACTATGTGAACCGTTGTTCTGTTCTGTCGTTGTTTTGTCATTGAAAATGTTTATATAATTGTTCTATTGTCTAAGATAACAAAGAATATTTAATTCATGTGCTAAACTCTATTCATTTAATTATCTGCAATGTTCAGAATCTTAGTCTATTGCTGCTATAGTTAACAATCAAATAACTCAAAAAAGTACCCTCTTTAATTTACAAAATATAAGTAAACAAAGTTAGCACTTACACACGTGTTGGTTTCACGCAAAAAAGGACACACCTTAGCCTCACCCAATCAAATTATTATATTTATTTACTCAAATATAAATTTTTGTTAGATTAGATAAGTAAGACTTGCACTTCGTCTTAAAAACAAGGACTTACTTACACTTTTAACATCTTGCATTGTACTCTACATAGCACAAGTGGTCTTAGTGTCATGACTGACTATGCCAAGGAGGAGTAACTAACAAGTGACGAGTCTTCACGTGCATGTGTGCTTCTATTGATCCGTCCGTGTGTGTTGTTTGTTTGTCTACTAGTACTTACATGTGAGTACGGCAGTTATTATTGTGGGAGGAGGGAGTAAGATTTACCATGTTATTGTGACTTTACTCATCACCAATTCATACTCGCATGCTATTGACATTAAAAATTGAATACAACCATTTTTTCACAATTTTAAACAATTATATCTCATACTCTCATTTTAGTCTTATTCTAATAAGTTTGTCCCAACAGTTGTACACAAAATAGTTATACAAATATTATTGCTATGAGTGACTTATTTCAACTTTCAAAGAAATATTAATTACATTTTTTCTGTTATATCTTTTAATGGCTTAAAGGTATGTTTAGTCCTTGCAAATAGGCGCCATTTAAAATTTCGTCCCTGTAATCGCTAATCCTGGCGATTTACCCTTGCAAAGTTTAATCATTTAAAATTTCGTCCCTTAACCCACTCAATGATTGCCACGTCATCAAGTTTCGTCCCTTAACCCACTTACGTGGCAGTCATTCAGTGGGTTAAGGGACGGAATTTTAAATGATTAAACTTTGCAAGGGTAAATCGCCAGGATTAGCGATTACAAGGACAAAATTTTAAATGGCGTCTATTTGCAAGGACTAAACATACCTTTAAGCCTCTTTTAATTAATACAACTTCCATCGCTCTGAATTCAATATTTTTTAATACATCAATAATTGACAATGCCACAAGGATAATTTAGTATAAACATTTTCCCTCTATTTTATTTGTACATTTTTCTTAATTCGTGTGAAATAGTCAAATGTGTCACTCATTATAGGACGGAGGGAGTATAAAGATTGGATGACTCAATTTGCACAAAACTTAGAGGACCAAAATTGAAATTAATTCTTAAGAATATCCTTGGATACATGTTAGAAGGCCAATTTCTTTGATTAACAATTAGAATAAGAAAGTAGTCATTCCATTATCACTCTCAAGTTTTTAAAAAAAAATCACTATTACTGTTTTGGTAGCTATCAATGGTGGAGGTATTAGTACATCAATCTAAGAATCTTTATATCTGGTATTAGGCCTTCCATCCTTTCCTATCTGTTTCAGACAATTGCAATGCAACTTATGGATCTAAATTATATTGAGTTATATCATCCTCCAAGTTGATGGAAATACTAAACCTATATGCAAACGAATCGTCCCCTTTCCAACCATATTAGTATCATTAAAATAAAAGTACATCCAACTGATTGTAAGTTGTAACAATGATGTGAAATCAAATAGTTGCATTGCATGCATTTAGTACATTTTCATATACTACTTTACAGCTTCTAACACTTCCTAATCATTCACAAATCTTACATCCCTCACTAATTATCACACTATGATGATGCACCACCTTTATGATATGCAAATAAGATACCTTTCTGATAAAACATTGCACCTAATTAACCAATCATTAACTTCCATCCCCCTAAACTATAAAAGCCAACCCTTTCTCCCTCTTCCTCCACAACACCACCAAGCAACAACACACATTTGAATTCCTACAATTTCAACAACACTTAAAAATAAAAAACAAAAATGAGGAATATCATGCAACAATCTCTCATTTCCACCTCATTCCTTCTTCTAGCAATTACTTTCTACACCTCCACCACTTTAGCCCAACTCTCACCAATTCAGTCCCCAACAACATCATCTCCATCACCACCCTTACCATCAACAACAGCAGCAACACCATTACCAGCAACAACAGCAACAGCACCATCACCAGGATTAAGCACAGTTCCACTTGTTCCAACAACACCAACTGGTGCACCATCACCCACCATAACAGTCCCAAAAGGACCCACCATTGACATAATCAACATTCTTCAAAAAGCCAAAAGGTTCTCCGTTCTAATTCGTCTTCTGAAAACAACACAATTAATCAACCAACTCAACTCGCAGCTGGTATCATCACCATCAGGCTCAGGAGGGTTAACAATTTTCGCGCCAGAAGATTCTGCATTCTCCAAACTCAAAGCAGGGTTCCTCAACTCCCTCACTGATAGACAAAAAGTCGAACTCTTACAGTTTCACTCTCTTGCTTCATTCGTTTCGATTTCAAACTTCGATACCTTAACCAACCCTGTTCAAACACAAGCCGGTGATGATGCTAGGCTACAACTGAACGTCACTACTTATGGTGGCAGTCAAGTTAGTATGGCTACCGGAGCAGTTAATGCTACCGTTACCGGTACTGTTTATACCGACAGCAAACTTGCTATTTATCAGGTTGATAAGGTACTTATGCCTCTTGATCTTGTTCTTCCGGCTAAGGCTCCAGCTCTTGCTCCGGCGCCAGCTAAGGGTTTGTTGCCCAAGGCTGGAAAAACTAATTCATCGGCTGTAGACGATGGCAGTGGTGCTGGTAGTGATGATGGTGATGGAAAGGCTTTACCTGCTGATGTTTCTGCTGCAGGGTCTGTGATGTGGGTGAATGCTGTTGTTGTTTTTGGAATGGGTTTGGTTGGTGCAGTTGTTCTATAAGGTTGATTTGATGGAAGGATTCAGTGATATTTTGTTTTTCTGTGTGATTGATTCTGTATTTTATTTTGGCTTCTGCAATGTGTATGACTGTATGTTATTGTTCTACATCTTTGCTCTTTTGTTTTGGTAACTTGTAATTTGTGTTTCTTTCATGGATTATTAGAATCCAATTATACATGAGGGGCTTTTGTTCCTTTTCCAAAATACAACTTGTCATAGTTTCTTTTGTTATATAAAAATCTCTCATGTAATTTTGTAACTATCATATTGCACATTGCTTAGGTAACGCTTATTTCAAATAAGGAGAACGCCCTTCACTATTTAAAAATCAAAACCAGTTTAGGTTTCACTTAAAATCTCACCGAGTAAAATTGGAGAATTTTGGTATTCAAAGACAAGATCCATGTGTTAATGGACATGAATCCAAATCAATTAATCAGAATTGGTAATTCTGTGTTCAGAACCATTTTTTTTAAGAGTAAATTACACTCCCCTCCCCTGAAAGATGTTTGAATTGCACTCCCCTCTTATGTTAAAATATACACTCTCTTCCCCTCTTATTCAAAACATATTAGAAAACTTTTCACTCCCCTACCCCAAGAGAAGCTTGAATTACATTCCCCTTCCATCTTATATTAAAATCTACACTTTACTCCCTCAATATATTTTTTTTATTTCTAATAATCTGGCAAAAAAATAATCTAACACAATTCGAAAAAAATACTATTGCAGATCTATTTTAATATAATAAAAAATTGAATACATATTTTTTCGCTATTTTTTATTCACAATTTCATTAATATGTGATTTTAAACCCTATTATAAAATATGAAACAACCTAAAATAAAATTAAAATATCTGAAAAATTACTAAAGACAATAAAACATGGTTATTTAAAAGTTAATTTTATACTCTAAATGATAAAATTAATAGAAAAATATTTAAATTTAATTATCATTGACATTTAAATTATCAAGAAATGAATTAATTTTTCTTAAATGGTGGTTCAAAATTAATATATATCATAAAAATATTAGTTTATGTCAAAATAGATCAAAGTGTAGTGCATATTTAATTATTAAGGGAGGGGGCTGTAATTCAAGCATCTTATAAGGGAGGGAAGTATAAATTTTACTTTTCAAGGGAAGGGAATGTATATTTTGACATAAGAGGGGAGAGGAGTGTAATTCAAGCATCTTTGAGGGGAGGGGAGTGTAATTTACTCTTTTTTTAATCACTTGTTAGACCTGGGTCGAAAATTTCCGGTTCAAATATCTAAGTTAAGAGAAAGGAGAGGCATCAAGAAGAATCGTCGACATCCAACTAGGTTGGCACCTCGAGAACCTTCTATCCTATACCGATAAACTCAAAAAATTTTATTAAAAAATAGAAAAAGATATATACAAGAGGGGGATCGAACCAAAACCCTCAGAAAAAACAAAAGAAGAAAGAAAGAAAACAATTACAGGAATCTATAATAGGCAAGCCAAATATATCCCTAAAGAAATTCCCGCAAACATCGTACGACAACTCAGATAGCCAGACTATACCCTAAATAGAGTGTCCCATATTAGCAAACTTGTCAGCACAACAATTCCCTTCCCGATAATGTATTTGGAGAGTTTGTTTAGAGCATCTCCAATGGGAGGTCCTTATTTAACAAGGATCACTCCCTGTTAAGGACCCTCCATTGGAGGAAGAAAAAATGAGTCCCCATTAAGGAACGGGTAACTATATAAGGACTCTCTCTCTCCTAGGCAACTAAGGGGTCCCACGTTTAAAAGAAGTAATAAAACATGTACTATGTGGTCCCGCTTACAGAAGAAGTAATATTTTAATAATTAATAGTTGTTTTGATTTCAAAAAAATAATTAATAGTTGTTTTAAATATTATTTTATCTATTTGTCATCATTTTAAATAAAATGTAATTCATGCATATTATTATTATTATTATTATTATTATTATTTAATTCATGTAATTAATATTTGTCATCATTTCTCTTCCCTTTAATCTGCATGGCTGGTGGCTTAGCCCGTTCACCATATTGGACATAGGCTAATAGTTTCTTTCCTTTTGTTCATCTTTTTCTGTTTTTGGTTCCCTTTGTAAATATTGTTCAGACCTTACTGTTTTTCCTTGGCACCCCTTGTGCTGGAAATAACGCTTTTATGTGGTAATATATTTCATTTTAGCCTCTTCAAAAAAAAAAATATTTGTCATCATTTTAAGTTCATACAAATAAATAAATGTTTTATAATTTTTTTTAAGGATTATACTTAAATATTATGAGGTAATTTATAATTTAATAAATAAATTATTTTTGTTTAATGATGTAAAGTTAGTGGAACCTATTTTAGTACTTTTTATTGGAGTCATTATTAATGTACTCCCATTGGAGTCCTTGAGTCCTTAATAGGTACTTTTACTAAAATATTATAAATAAGTGATATGTAATGTGGGGTCCATTTAAGGAGTCCCTGTTAAGGAACTACCATTGTGGATGTTCTTAGTGAGGTTGAAGTGAAGCAAGCAGTCAATTTGAGATTTTGATAATTTCAAGAGTCCTAGACCTAATGGGTTGATTTCAGTTTCCTTGAAGAATTATAGACCGACATCAAATCATACTTTTTGAGGTTTTTGAATGAATTTCATGAGAATGGTAAATTGTTGAAAAGGTTTAACTGTACTCATGATGTTGATCCTTAAAGTTGATAATTCTTCTCGGATGTCAGACTTAAGGTCAATATCTCTTGTAGATTGTATGTATAAAATGTTGACAAAGGTGTTTTCTAAGAGGTTAAAGAAAGTGATAATATTAATTCAGCTTTTCTCAATCTGATTTTGTTGGGTCAAAATCCTCTCCGATTTTTTTTTCTCTCGGTTCTTTTTTTTTTACCAAAATTTTGAAAATATAAATACAATAATGTGATGTTCGATGGGTTCAATTATTTAATATACATCTCAAAACTATAATAATAAATAGAGAAAATAGAAAAGGTCTTAACTCGAATTTTTTAAGAATACATTTCCAAAAGATTTTAGAATTTTTTAACAAAACATGAAATTAAAATAAATTTTTAAACACAAAAAATATGAAAATTCATATTTAATTCATGTTTTGTTATAAAAAAAAAATGAGATTATTAAAATATTCTAAACATATACAAAAGTCAAAGAAATTTTTTAACGACTAAAACGAAAAGTTAAAAATATATTTATAAGAATTAAAAACATATATAACCTTTTTTATTTGATAGCAACTGTTCTTTTAAGGCGATGAAATTCATGAACTACAAAGTAAACAGAAAAAATATGTTAACTTTTTTAGGAAAGAAAAAATATGTTAAAAAGTCCTTATTAGCCTTTTTTTTTACTTAGCAAACCAATAAAATTCCGGAAAAAAATCATCATAAACGTATTTGGCTCTAAATTGAATCTAAATTCCAATCATTGTTAGGGTCTCTTTTTAAATAGGATTTAAATTGCTTCCCCCTTGTGTGCTTATAAATATTGTTGGTTGATATGCGGATTACAAATTGACAAATGACAACAGAGGTAGCCAAGGCAGGAAAAATGAATCATAATCATAAGCCTTTGTTTGAGGCCAATAACAAAGGTATGGTACTGATTTAAAGCATTACAGTCACAAAATCAACTCCTTGTACATAATTTTTTGTAGTTAGTTTTGCTTTTATTTTATGAAAAATAGTTTTGCCATTTTTCATTCATATACAAATAATGTAATTAATCAATCAAAACATGTTGCAGAGAAAGGGGTTGATGGTGCTACAAGAGTTGAAGATCCTCAAGTTGCACCAAAGAGTCCTGTTCTTTCTCGTGTGCCATCACGTCCATTGGAGAATACTGAATTAGCACCATTGTGTTTGTGTCCAAGAGGAAGATGGTAATTAATTTTTTTAATACTTGCTAGTTTGAATAATTTTTGTGTCAGATTTCAAAAGTTTAACCTTAGACTTATTGTGGCTTTTTTTTTTTATTGATTTAATTTCAGGTATACAATTTGCTGTTTCCTTATTCTGGTCTGCCTTGTAGCAGTTATCCTTTTTATCATTGATATCGTTCATCATCATAAGTAAAAGCTACATGAAAAATGACGTTAAATGTTTTTGGTGTTAGTTTGTTAGATGCATGTATTTGGTGTCTGGATATTAACATCGCAAAAATTCTATTATATGAGCAATTGAGAGCATTATTATTATAGGTACAAATAAATATGATATGTTAATAACTTTCTAGAATATGCTAGAGTATATATATTTACAAATCTTTATTAATTTCTTTTAATTTTACTACTTTTTATTTATGTATTTTCCTCTCAAAAAAAAAATTATGAAAAATTGAAGGTAGTTTTTTTTTATCATTAGTTCATTTTTTTTCACTGAATAAGTGTAAGAAATTCTAGTTTATTATATATTAATTAATGAAGATGTAAATTAGCAAATGCACACCTTTTTTACTGGACTAAAAGAAATCATCTTTTACTAATAACCATTTGCGATAACATAGAACTGCATTAGAGAGAAAGATACGAAGCAACGGATCTAGTACCTGATTGACAATACTATCAAAATTCTTCCCCTTTTCTTCTTCTTCAACAAAAAATAAAGTCTACCCTTTTTCTTCTCTCAATCCCACCCCCTTTTTTCATGTTTTGTTCTTTCTTAACTCTTTACCGTTTCACATAAAAAAAATTAATTACTGAAGCAATTTTTGGAGGGTTAAATTAAGACAAATACTATTGAAGATTAAGTCAATGCTGCCATGGGTCATTTAATTGAAATGTCATTCTTCTATCGGTTTAAACATTTGATAGTCCAAGGAAAAGAAATTGTGATGAAACATTCCCAAAACACACTACATTTTTAGGTGACAACAATTTTAAACATCTGTGTGGCACACAGTAGCGATGAAGATGAAAGCTATGATGTAATTGAGGTTGATAACCATGTCATATTAGTTCAATTTCTACGCAAGGTCATGGGCGACTTTGATTCAGAAAATGAGCTAGGCCATGGTGGATTTGAGACGTTTAAAAAGGTGAACTAGAAGACGGGACGAAAATAGAAGTGAAAATAATGGAGTGTGGAGCTATAAGAAGTAGTAAAGGAATTGACTCATTTCAAGCTGAAATTGTTGTTCTTTCTAACGCTCAACACCGACATTTTGGTATCCCTATTAGGCTACTCCATTGAGAGGCTTTAGGTTTATGAGTACATGTCTCTTGGTCCTCTAAACATACATCTTTTCCATTGGAAAATCTTGAATCTTGAGCTTTTGTGCGATGATTTTCGAGCAAAAGTTTCTGATTTTGGTTTGGTGGAACTTGCACAAGATGGTGACAAGTTTATGGCAACTACAATTGCTGGAACATTTGGATAACTTGCACCTAAATATGATTTTTTTTTTTTGGCTTAAAATCGCCTATGCACATTCCTTTTGAATGCTAAATTTTTTTAACATTCAGCATAGACAATAGTATGATTTATTTTATGGGAATAAGAATAAACCTTTGCATATTAGTACATAGTTTCTCCCTAATCATTGGATTATTAAAATTATGTTCTTAGAAGTTTTAGACATTTGAGACTTAAGGTTTGTTGTGTAATTGTAATACAATTTAAAAGAGTGAGTTCAATATTTAAAAATATATGAGCTATACGATTCTTGTTAGAGTTGTCATTAAAATTTTGAGTGCCTTGTCAAAAGTATGAACTCAATACCCTATTTTTATTATAAGTAATGCATGCATGCACGCACACACGTGTGTGTGGGTGGGGGTGGGGATTATGCGATTATATTGATAAGATACAGATGCAATTATATCTCTACAATTCTTTAATTCTTTTTTGTAAGTTTGACGTGGGTCGTTTATGAGATTTTGAGTGTCATGCGTGATGTATGAAGTTGGTGACCTACTTTTATAAAATTAACAAGCACGCATGCGCGCATGCAAGCACATTTATTGTGTGTCTGAGAGACCAACCAAATTATTTTTGTCAACATAAGCCTAAACTTGAATGTAACCTTAATGTAAACGTCTTTTTGGATTTTTGTTTTTTCATCATTTGTTGATCCATGGGCATTGAGGTGCAATCTTAAGTTAGAGGTATCTCTAATTAATTTACCTAGAAGAAAAAAGCTTAGTAGTACTTTGAGACCTTCACTTGCTATTCTAGTTTCATTACTTGAAATTAGACTTGTAGGAAACAATGTCATTGATTTCCTAGTAATTTTACTGAATTGGAGTCTCTACTTTGTTGGATTCAAGAGATAACAATTTTGAACTTCCATTGCTAAATTTTCATGATGGTGTCAAGACTATTGAAGGTAACCCTCTTTTTTTATAATCAAACTCGAAATAGTCCCCTTTATATTACAATGTCCTTAACTTATAACAGCAGACTAATCATCATGCTTATAGGACTGAACTTCTTATGAAAAGAAAAGCATTCAAACCCTTTACTTCTTTATATGTTAGGTTCAACAAAGGGAAAAGGACAGAAGATATTTTACTTGAGAGGAAGGAAGGAAAAGGAAAATAAGGATTTAAATCGATGTTTTGTTCGATTGAGAGGGAGAAAAAAAATTAGAAGCTACATTTAAGAGTAAAAAATTTCAATGCAGATAGGCTCATGCTTTCTTTAATACAAAATTATCGTACATTTTATTAATTAAATGTCACCAAGTGATGTAGAACTATTACTAAGTTTGAGAATGGTTGATAATATGAAAGTAGTAAACAAATGTAAACAATCAAAGCCTTACATGATAATGTTATGCTTTCCATCTCAGTTAGGGTTCATGCGGATCTTACTGGTCGTTTAGTACCACTGGAGCACTCGAAGGTGCAAGCTTTTTGGCCACTGGACACCTTGTTAGCCTAAGTGAGCAGCAGTTACTGTACTGCGATCAGGTGATATTCCTTTTTGTTGTTTTTGTTTAAAAAAAATAGGTTTTTTTGTTATTTTTTCAGATTTCCCCTTATTTTGATGTTTTTGTGAATGAAAATACAATGAGTTTATATACATATGTGAGAGTACGTGATAGCCTAAGATAGAAATGGAACACTATAATACAACTAAACACTCTAAACTAAATTACTTGAAGTACAAGTTATTTCATCTTTATGTGTACTATCCAATAGATGTATTAAAACTTTATGTGCCCGTGCACGTGATTCTGGATGTCAAGGTGGTTGGATGAGCAATGCTTTCCAATACATAATCCAGGCTAGGGGATTAATGGCAGAAAAGAAATATGCCTATGCTGGAATAGAAGGGTCGTGTAAATTTGAAAAAAACGAGATCATGGCTTCAGTTTCTAACTACAGCGTGGTTTCTGCAGATCAATACCAAATTTATGCCAGTATAGTGAAGCATGGACCTGTTCCAGGTATCTAGTTGCTAGTTGCTGTTTTGCCAGTATATTTGTCTTTGGTCTTCCAATTTTTTTTTAACACTTTACATTACTTACTGATGTTTGTTTGTTTGGTGAAGCTGGTATTAATGCAGCTTGGATGCAAACTTACATAAGAGGTGTTTCATGCCCAGACGTATGTGCGAAAGAATATTTGAATCATGCGGTTCTGTTAGTGGGATTTACCAAATTTCAAATTGTAATCAATCTAGGAAAACTCAAATAGATTTAAATGAGTAGCAATAGTGATTGGATTTGTAGTTTTTACATTTGTAGTTCTTTTGGTTATTTATATCTTTATACCATATTGTTTGAAGAACAAATAAAAAGATTCCACAACAGGTGGATACGGGGTACATAGGATAGATATCATGTGTTGGTATTCGATCTATGGATGGTTAGGGATTTGTTTGGTATCTTTTTGCAACATTTTATCACTTCTATGGCTTAGGAGGGTTTTCGAAAAACATTTGTTTTGCTTTTAAGATGATTTGGTAAACAATTCTTTACGTTATTTGGAAAGAGACAAAGCACGTATTTTTCAACATAAGGAGGAGACTATTCATTCCATCATTGAGCAAGTTAAAATTCTAGTGTTTTGGTGGTTTAAATTGAGGATTGTTTCATTCGATTTTCACTACAATTTTGGAGGCAGAACCCTTTGATGTGCCTCATTGTAACTTTAATTTTTCTCCTTCTCTTTTGGTTGGCCCTTGTTATTCCCCTCTTTGTGAATTGTTTCTTGGATCTTTTGATGTCTTCCTAAGCACTTCTTGCGCTGATTGACCTTTTTTTTTTGTGTTAATATCCATTTTAACCTTTTTTTTAAAAAAAAATTTGTTTGAAGAAAAATAGAAAAGTTGTGTTTGATAGTTTTAAAAAATTAATTAAAAGAACAACATGATTAATGATCATTTTTTTATCAATAGTTCAATCACACTTAATTGATTTTAAAAAATATTTTATAATGTCCGTAATTTATAAAATAAAAGTAAACTCTCATCTCTTAAACCATATTTTACTAAATAAATATTCATGTTTTTGGCTAAACTAAATTATGTTGTTTGATGTGATTTTTTTCTAACAAAAATAAACTTATTTTGATTTTGATTTTATCATTTCATATGAGCGTATTCAAATGTTTTTGATTTTGGCTTGTGATCATAGAAGACTTGGTCTAATATACTGAATCATAAAGGTATAATGTGTCACAACTATTTTGGTGAAGTTGTAATAAGATTAATTAAATATTAAAGTAGCTGAAACACTCTAAAATATTAGCGAAATAAAATTCGATTAGTGAATGTTCAATATCCGCTTAACCAAATTATATATGACGCTAAGCCAAACTGTCTGGCTTAGCCAAAAATTAATGTTTGGATCCTCCATGTTCTTGATTGTTCTCAAAACCAAAAAAAAAAAAAAAAGTGAAAAAAGTAACAGTACAATAAAATTTCAACATGGCCTAGATTTCTCATATTCACGTGATATGGGGTGTTTTTATAAATTTTCTTGCAAAATAAGTTAGTACCAGCCTTAAAATGTATATGTAAGTAAATGTCATTTTGCCACTTAACAGTAGAACATGAAGTCAATGCCCTAATTTTTTTTATAAGCAACAAGCACGCACGCGCACACACAGGTACGCATGCACCCACACATACTAACTAAGTTAAACGTTTGGTACCTCAAAAAAATGGAGTCTTGTGAAGCTGAATGCATAGGCCCAATACCGAAGTTTAAGTTTGCAAAAGCATCTTATGATTCTACTTTCTTTTGTCAAACAAAACATGGACTTGAATGTAACCCTAATGTTAATGTCTTGGTTGGTTTTCTTCATGATTTGAACCATCCATCATTTCAAAGCATCTTTTTTTTTTTTTACGGAAGGAATGGTATCACCGTTGAATGATGTGAAATTAGTTAATTTTTGTTTATATTTTGAATGACCAGACATGATTTTTTTTGCCTACATTTGAGACTGAAGTAGTATGTGTTGAGTGTTAGCTTTGAAGTTGAACACAAGTAGTGATGCTTTGTAGAGGATGGTTCAAATTCAATGGCTTGAAAAAGGGCATAGATTTGTGTGTTAAACTCAACTAACTAGCTAACTTTTCATTTAGAAACTATAGAGGATGGATACTTGAATGTTACTTGCATTTCAAAATTTGTATGGTTAGTTTAGGTCAAAGAAAGTCTAATTGATACGTTTGGATTTCTTCCATGCTTCAAAAGGTTTAGGAAAAATAACAACAGAGGTGGCCAAGGCAGGAAAAATGAATCATAATCATAAGCCTTTGTTTAAGGCCAATAACAAAGGTATGGTTCAAATTTAAAGCATTATAGTCACAAAATCAACTCCTTTGGAACGGTGAACTGGGTTCATAATCTCAATCATGCCCAAGTAATCGTCAAAATGTTTTACCTCAAGATTTAAAGACTTCAAATAAGGTTTAGGAATATCAGAAGCTTTTTTGTCAAATTTACACTATTTCAAACCACTTGCCTGAATAGCAATGTGGTTCTTCCATTCCAAATGGAAAAGGGATTGACATGGCTCCACATTTTGACTTGCAACCGTATTGTGCTATGATTCTATGTTCTTGTGCATATGGTAGTGAAGGAGACATGAGGGGTATTAAGATTAAAATGATGATATGAAACATTGTGAATTGTTGGATCACATGAGGGAGACCTTAAATAGTAAGACTTTATAAAATTTGATGAATTTCATGCATTGGAAATTGAAATATTAGACTTTTTCAATAAACACTTTCTTAATTAAGAATCCTTAAAGAGTGTCCTTAGGACACTCGTTAGCAAAACCCTTAAAAATATATGAGTTATACGATTCTTGTCAGAGTTGTCATTAAAATTTGGAGTTCCATGTCAGAAGTATGAACTCGGTACCCTATTTTTATTATACGTAATACATGCATGCACGCACACACATGCACATACTTCGTGTGTGTGTGTGTGTGGATTATGCGGTCGCACACCCTAAAATTCAGAGGGTCGCCAATGATCCTTGTATTTTATTTCTTAGACTAGCATTATATTGATAAGATATAGATATGATTGTGTGTGTGCGCGCGCACACACACGCGTGTGTTGAGAGAGACCAACTAAATTATTTTTGTCAAAATAAGCCTAACTTGAATGTAACCCTAATGTAATATGTCTTTTTCGATTTTTTTCTTCATAATTTGAATTATTCATCATTTGTTGATCCTTACGGAGAACCATGGTTTGGATTGAGGTGCAATCTTAATTTAGAGGTATCTCTAATTAATTCACCTAGAAAAAAGCTTAGTGGTACTTTGAGACCTTCACTTGTTATTCGAAGTTTCATTACTTGAATGAAATTAGACTCGTAGGAAACAGTATCATTGATTAAGTTCCTAGTAATTTTACTGAATTGGAGTCTCTAACTTTGTTGGATTTAAGAGAGAACAATTTTGAACCTCCACTGCTAAATTTTCATGGTGGTGTCAAGATTATCATTGAAGGTAACCCTTTTTTTTATAATCAAACTCGAAATAGTCCCCTTTATATTCCAAGTCCACCGCCTTTAAGTGAACACCATTCACCACCCCTTCTTAGTGCACCTTCATGTAATCAAATTTCAAACTGTAATCAGTCTAGTAAGTAATGTTGAATCAAATCCTAAACTGGAAAACTAAAATAGATTTAAATAAGTAGCAATAGTGATTGGAGTTGTAGTTTTTACATTTGTAGTTCTTTTGGTTATTTATATCTTTACACCATGTTGTTTGAAGAATAAAAGAAAAGTCACGTTTGATAGTTTTAAACATAATAATTAAAAGAACAACATGATTAATGATCATATCATACTTAATATAAATGCTATGCAGTCTGATACGCACTTATGCAACCCTAATCCCATATTTCCCTCCCAAATCATCATATTAATGACAATTACAACTAACACCTAATTATGTTCCCTCCCAAATTATCATATTAATGACAATTACAAGTAACACCTAATTTTGTGCACACGGCTCAAGGAATGTTTGTCTAATTGTCTGCCACATTCATGATCACTTTCTAGCATCTCATTTTTTTTTCTTCACTTTTCTTTTCTCATCATTCACAAGCCTCTTTCTTTCTTATGAACCCTCTTCACCCTTTCTGTCATTCATTCTTCTTCCGTTTCTGTCACCTTCTTCCATTTTGAACCCTTCCAAAATCATTAACTTCATGTCCACTCTAATTCCTATCCACAACTCCGACCTCATATCCACAAGTTTTGTTTTTATTAGAAATTTTCATTGTCTATATTTTTATTTCATTCCTTTTTTTAATGTAATTTTTTACATGGTTTATGGTGTTTTACTGTTACTATTGAAAGATGTTTATGGTGATTTTTGATTCTTTGTTATTATTATTATAGAAAGTTTTTATCCTCCTAATTGGTTTTTAACATTCTGTGATTAGCAAGTAATACTTACAGTAAGCTATGTTTTGCTTGCTTGCTTGGCGAGTGTTTAATTTACAACCCTTATCTTTTGTTCTTCAAATTTACTTAATTATTTCTTCAAAGTAATGGTCTTATTTTTTTTTTAAAATGCAGTCTCAAGTTATAATAGATCTTTTGAACATTATTATAGGGTATACTTCTTTTTTTCTTTGTCATCGAATCAAGCAAATAAATTAAATAAAATCTATTTTTGAATCATTGGAACTAAAATGAAACTTTTGGTAAAACCTGATTGCCTTTAAAGGTGAATATTAGGAAATTTTGGTCTAATTAATCTATCTCTATGAAGTTTTGTGAGGTTTTTTTACATAGATCCGGGCATCGCACGGGTCAAAAAGTCTAGTAATAGTTCAATCATACTTAATTGATTTTAAAAAATATTTTATAATGTTCGTAATTTATAAAATAAAAGTAAATTCTCATCTCAGTTCAATCATACTTAATTGATTTTAAAAAATATTTTATAATGTTCGTAATTTATAAAATAAAAGTAAATTCTCATCTCTTAAACCATATTTTACTAAAATAAATATTCATGTTTTTGGCTAAAAATTATATTACTATTAAAATAAATATTCATGTTTTTGGCTAGAGAAAAATCAGGTTTTAATTTGACAATAACTAGCATTTGCTACCATGGTTGACTCGCATTAAAAATATTCAACCTTTTTCCTTTTTCTTTTTCTTCTTTTAGGTCAAGATTTATTTATTGTTTTTAATATATTATTAGTATTTAATGTAATCATTTAAATGAAGTTAATTTAAATATCAGTTTTATTTTTTTATACTTTATTTATTTATAAAATTTATTAATGTTCTGCCAAAAAATAATTTATATTAATTTTATGAATATATTATTTATATTTTATCCAATTGATTTTTATTGGATTAAAAAAAAAAGTGGATGGATTTTGATCCATTTATTCATATTATGAAAAAAGATATTCAATTCAATCCACTCCATTTACTAATAGTTTGTAGGTTGGATGGATTGGATAGGTTCAAAGAAGAGTGGATTAAATTATTACCACTAATAAATATAATCCATGCAAAATTCTACATTTATAAAATTATAATAACTCTTTTCGATGTCATTTTACAAATTGCCACACGTGAAAAACTTATAGAAAAAGGCAAAATTACATCTGAATTAAGTTCCTTTAACTTAATCTAAAGTCATCAACATATTTTTCGTCTTCATTTTTATGCCACATTAATCATTTATGTTTAAAAACGTCAACAATGTTATCATAAAACATGAATGCATCGAACAATCATCACTCTTCGTGATGCATGTGTTTAAACGACAATAATAATCATATGGAAATGAAGGAAAGATTCTCTTTTTAGTCCAAGTTAATTAATAAGAAATACCCTTGGTCACGTCAGAGTTTTAGAAGAATGTGATATGATTCATTTGGTTTAAAGGAAAAATATCTTTCATAAAGATTATGGGCCCTAAAACTGGCCGTGAAATAATCAATTTATTGACTTCCTCTCCATTTCATAACAAAACTACCACATTCATCATTTCATAACTAACCCACCATCTTTTTAGGGTAGATTACTTTGTATACCTTGCTTAGAAATGAAGGCTACCTTGTGTCCTTGTTGACATTTTGAACTTTATATTTATTGGACTGGATTGGATTTGACTGCAAGAGACCATGCAGCATAATATAGAGGAGACAAGCAGAATCTCACGATGTAATGACCATAATGATTACTATGACATGGTCCAAATTATGTTAAATTTGCTTTGCAAATCACATGTTAAAATTGCTTTGCAAATCAAATGAAAGCTTATCAGCAATTGTTTATGTATAACCTGTGGTACTACACCATAAGGGTTGAGTTTTTTTAGGCAAATTCTTAACTGTATCTCGATAATTTGGTCATACAAACTTTTTTTTTCTTTTCGAATCGTATTGTATGAAGTTTCTACCGTCCTATAGCAGTGATTAATCTCAGCCGGAGAAATTGTGAAGCACATAACTGATTCTATTTTCTATACGTAGTATATGAGAATCAAACTCTTGATCATTTGCTTAAAGAGCATAAATCTCTTACCACTTAGATCAATCTATTGTTAGTATTAGTCACACACTTTTGCATAGTAGTATATGTAAAGTGATGAGAATACTCTAACTTTGTCTAAAATTACTTTTTTCTCTCTCTTAAACGTGACCCTTATCCTAAAAGTTGAGTTATGTTATTTATCGCGAAGGAAAAGCTCATGAAATCATCAGGAAGCGTGTTTCATAGTTAAAATGGTATTATGACAAAATATACAGAATTAGTGGAAATCAGAGGCAGCAATAATAATAGGTAAATGAAATACACATCATGATATACTTGTGAATTTTTTTTCCGCTCAACGTAGCATCTTCCTTAAGAGTTTAGGATATTTTCCAAAAATACATATACCATAAATAAAGTTTAAAGTTTCTGACTTGTAATTATAAACAATAAACTTTTAACTTGAATTTATTTTTTGTTCTATAAATTGAGAATAAGTAGTCATTTATACCCATGAACGTTAAATTACCAGCAATATTATTTATACATAATTTATTATATTGTCATTCTCGCGCTAAAAGGATGGGAATCTAACATTCCCATGATAATAGAACTCATCTTGCTATAACTTTTCACTACCACTTACATTTATTTTCATTTTTATTTTTAATTAAATAATTTCTAAAACATTTTCATAAACTCTAAATTTTTACCAAACACATGGGTTATTCTTAGAAATATTATTCCTGGAAATATCATTTCAAGGAATGTAATTTCTTACCTTGAAAGAAACACACCCTAAATGATAAAAAGATTCTCTTTCTGAACTAGATCTTCACATTCGTCATTCCGATGACACAATATTTAATAGAAAATTGCTCTATAATCAATTTACATTGGCTTAAAAGCCCCTTAATTTATCAGAATGCATCTCCTGATAGCACAAATTTATTGGGATATGTTCCTTAAGAGATGCGAGTCTTTTTATAAAACAGAAGTATATGTGTCATTTAATGTGTCTCGCTAGAGAAGGAATCTAGATTTGTTCCTATAAGTATTAGTTAATATCAACCATTGATTTGAGATCAATCTTCTGTATCACTTCTTCATCAAATCAAATTTAAATAATTTTTATTATTGATTTGAGATTAGACGATAAAGATTAATAAACACATCATGCATTAACTCATGGAATCCAATTCCCTTGAGGAGAGTATAATTTTCCTTTTCTTAAATTATTAAAACAAGTTTGAAGTTTAAAGAGCTTCGTGTAGGAAAGAAATTGGATGGTTGTATTGTTAGATGATTTGGCAAGTTTGAAGGACATACATGGGGTAATGGACACTGTACGAGTCTTTGAAAAAGTTATGGAAACTACAAAGAAATAAAGGCAATGAAAAAGCAAAAGATGAAACAAGGATTTTGCTGGCCAGAATTATAGGAGAAAAGTCACTCTCATTCCATCACAATATCCAAATTAAACAACGTTAATATTCTTGTGGGAACAAAGTTAATATTCAAATAAACTGCAGTATTCAGCCTCTTATTCCTAATCTTCCTAGCTAATCTCAGTTAACAACAACCTTCAGCACAACACCAATGCTAAGTAGGAATTAGCTGTTTATGAAAATGATATGTCATGGGATACAGTTTCTAGTCAGAATTGTTACAATAATAAAGTTACAGACAACCTCTTTCTATGTTGGTGTCCTCCACATAATTGTGTTTGTTTCAAAATAAGTTAAAATAGTCCTATCCTATATACACAACTATAATATACCTCTTCACTCCTGTTTACCACATTCTTTCAAAGTTTGCTAAATATATTTATACATTTACTTGAAAATAACATTTTACATTATACTATCCTCTTGAGAGGTTGTGGAAGTTGCATGTTCATTCGGTTAGGAGCTTCTCGAATGTGGCTTAATTTGGGCGTTGAAGTCTGAGAGTTTTTTGAGGGGTGTTCTTTGGAGTGAGTAGTGATGATGAGTGGTTGTGGATACTGTGTTTGTTTCTGTTAAGGTGTCCGTCTTAGGTGGTGATGTATTTTGGTGAGTTTATCTTCATGGGCTTTGTTTGGGGGTTATAGTGTATCGTCTATATGCAACACCATATATATCTTGTTTCGTCCATACCTTGCGTCTTGCGAGGATGGTGTTTAATAATATTTGTTGTTTAAAAAAAAAAACAATATACTATCCTCACTTAAATATTCCTCCAAAAGGGGACATGTACTATTTACACACCTGATGAAAATCTAATATTTTGCAACTATTTTTAAAACACGTTTATAAAGTAAACCTATACGATGAACTCTTATTGAATGTCAGTATAAAACTAATTTATAAGATGAAGCTCTAATAATCTTAGGAATATAATCTACTACATTAACAATTTGCTAATTTGTAACTGTGTTTAGTGGGCCTAAGAAAAGAGGTCCCATGATTGGCAGAAATGATTTTTGGAGTAGAAATGAAAAAGCAGATAAAGTGGTCACATAAATTGGGGGCGGGTATCTCTTTTGAAAACATACCATACCATATTAATATCATATCATAGTATAGCAGCAAAACAAAACTAATACTAACAAACAAACCCACGTTCCTATTTAACAACCTAACCGTCTCAGTCCCACTAGCTACTACAACTCTCCACTTTTGGTCTCTCTCTTCTCTTAAACCTCACAAACCTTAACCAAAGTCAAGAAATCAAACAATGAAGTGGAGTGGAAGAAAACCTTCTTCAGCTTTGTCGTCGTCTTCTTCTTCTTCTAAGCCTTCCTTCATCTCTCATGTATCTTCTTTTTCATGGTTGTCAAAGTTCAAGCAGATGAAAATCAACTTAGACTCAGAAGCAAAATCCGAAAAGCTGATGCAGAACTCCCCGTCTGATGCAACGACAACAATCAAGCATTATCCCACTCAGAACTCCCCGACTGATAGTACATCACAATTTCCTTGTGAGAATAGAGGCAGGTTTTATGGAGGTAATGGTGATGATGATGCATTCTGGAGATTGTCATTTGGTGAAGAGTTTACTAATGACCAAAAGGAGAAAAGTAAAGATATTCTGAAGCCAGTAATGTACAATTTGGAAGCAAAAAGACATGGAAGAAGAAGAAGAGAAGATAGAAAATTGCTGAATGAAACAAAGAGTACAAAGGAAGTTGAATGCTTAAAGAGGAGATATGAGAGGAAAGGACAGAGAGTTTTACAAGAACAGCTCTTGAAATTACAGAATGCAGCAGAGGAAGCTGAATTTGTTGCATCAAGTAAATGTAAATCCTTAGAAAAGGATGAGCTTCAATTTGAATCACCAAGAACTCAATTATTTTCCTCTTATGTAGATGCAGAAAGTTCTGGTCTTGGTTTTCAAAGTGAGGAGTTTAAAGCAAAAGTTAACAAAAAGAGGGAATCAGTTCATGTGAGCAGAGAATTACAGAGGAGGAAACCAAAGCAGAGTTCCAAGGTAAGAGTACATTCTCCAAAGATGGCTACTAAGGTCGAAATACGCAAAATGAAAGCGATAGAAGACAAAAAGAAAGCAAAACTAAAGATGAAGAAAGAAGAGGAAATTGTGGAGGAAACAGAAGAAGGGTTAGATAGTTTTGCAGTTGTGAAGTGTTCTTTGGATCCACAACAAGATTTTAGAGATTCAATGATTGAGATGATCAAAGAGAAAGAGATAAGCCAGCCAGAAGAAATGGAAGAGTTATTAGCATGCTATTTGAGTTTGAATTCTAATGAATACCATGATATCATTATCAAAGCGTTTAGACAGGTATGGTTATGTATGAGCCAATCAAGTTTGTGTAATAAATCAGAGAAACGATGTTGTTACTATGATTAGCAACTTCCTGTTAGAATTTTAAATAGTTGATCATGTTCCAAGTTCTAATCTGTAATTTATATTCAATATAACTATTCTCTTCATAGACTTTGCACAAGAACAAGTTCTTTGTGTATGCAAATCCGTTTAGTACTATAGTATCAAGTTGTTATGTTGTTGAAACTAGAATGATCGCAGTAGTAAGATTTTAGCAATATATTCTTCAGCAGTAGGCTAATAGAAAAGTCTGAAGCACCGGTAAGAAGAGAAAGCCATTGAGATTCCAAAAGTAGAATAAATGAACAGTTTAGGACATTGCTTCTGTGCATATTACTACAATTACAGTGGTCTTGGATAAGGTTGTCCCTACCATTTCCAACCCTCCTAATAGTAATAGTAAATAAATGTAAACAACCTGCAATTAATAAATATACTATGTATCTTTCCAAAAAAAATATACTATATATGGCTAATGACATAATCTACGATATGGGACAATTAGTATACTGAAGGGTACTCCAATAAATTTGATAACTAAATATAGAACCTTTATCCTATTCTTGCAGACGCAAGACCCGTCACCTGATTACATAAAACAATATTAAAAATGCCTAAGAGAACATGACTGACCCATAACTGGTGTTACCTCCTTTTTTTTTTGTATATAAGCTCTCTTGAGTAGCTTATCAAAATGCCTATGAGAGCTTATGGTGGGATCTTCAAATTTCCTATCACCGTAATAGATGTCTTTGATTTGCAATTGAATATCTTAAATGTCAACAAAGAGGATCAGATTGCAGAACAAGTCACTGTCTAACTACTTGGCAATAGCATACCAAATGGAACAACTCTTGTGGTTGGCTTGAGTTTTGACTTAACTATTTGAGAGGCAATCAACAATTTAAATATCTCAAAGCTTTATTTATTATTTAAGCACAAACACTTAAATATATCAATATATCATATCAGGCATCTAGAGGGTAGACTATCACAGTCAGACTATCCAAATTATTATAATATCAAACATATCTAACCACCTAAATTTCACATGATGTGAATTTGAGCATTAACCAATATATTTGAATAAGCAGTTACATCTAATGGATAAAAGGTTCTCAATCCAGCCAAGTCATAGCAGATTTTGGTGACTTCAGAAAAACAATAAAAGCAAAAGGTGAGACTCAAAGTTGAGAAGACTATAAAAAGGTCCAAGTCTTGTGGTAAGATTTTAAATTAATCACTATAAAAAGAAATTCAAAATTTAAGGCATGAATCTGTAAAAAGAAACAAAAAAGAGTTCAACTTCAACCCTATCATACTCATTATGTCAAAGCAAATTCAAAATTCTCAACTCTTCCATGACTAGATAATATTTCCAGAAATAAATAGAAATTAGCCATGCTTAACTCAATCATGTCTTTTTTATTTACAGCAACGGAAGGTGATCATCTCACAGTTGTTAGGCCTTCTAAAGGCAATCCAAGTTTAGACCTATTTAACTATAAAGACATAAAACAAAAATGGAGCTGCTGAAACATTCATGAGTGGCTACGTGCAAAAGGTGACAAGGGGAAAGGTTTAATTTGGAATGAATATAAAATCTCCACTTTGAGGACTTTTATTTTCACGTTCAGCCCTAGACCTTCATGCAAATAGACTACCCATTGATGTATTACTGTTTATAATGAATAAACAAAAATCCCCATTCTTCTAACTTTTGAGACTCAACTTAGCTCAACAAAAGTTTAAAAAATGAATTTTCCTGCTGAAAGGAATTTGGAAAATGATACACAGACAACAAATGAAGCTCGTTTAAAAGAGATTAGTATGCTGATTAATATCGACAAAACAAGTAAAGCCAATACTACTATACTGCTGAATAGAGATTCAGTTCATCCTAGGAATAATTCCCAAAATCAGTTCCAAAAACAGGAATATGAAGTAGAATAATAAATGAGGCATTCGGTTAAGAATCAAAATGTAAGATAATTAATTATCTAAAGATACTGGAGCCAAAGCCCGAGAGCTGATATATTATGCAGAAACACACGAAATATACCAACTGTTTAGAACAATGCACTTCGTCACTAATGAAATTATTTATACAGCTATTCAAATAATAAACCCAGCTCTTTGTCCTTATTTACGTATAAGAATAAAACCTTACCAAGAGCCACCAATCAAAAGCACTAGTAAGGCCTGAACGCGTTATAATTTTCTGTACAAGTATTGAACTGTCAATTACAACCAGAGAAATGGGTAAAAATTCAAAATGAAAGCAACTAAGCAACCTTTTATATACAGATAAAAGGGATTTTTTTTTCTTCATAATAGCTGCACTAAATCAAGTAAAAAACAGCCCAGATTTAGAAGATGAAAAAAGAAATAAACAAACTAATGTAAGCTCTTTAACAATGAAATGACACAAATTAAGATGAGAAAACAACTCAAGTTTAGTACATCTGTTGCCTGGATGACTGTGTCTGTCTATGATATCAAATGCCCAACAGGTCAACCAAAGCACACAAGACAAAGAAAGAAGATTCAATTAGAAGTTTAGAACCCATCATAGAGATTTAAAAATAAAAACAAACAGCACAAAAGCAGGAATTCAATTAGGGTTCACACCTACACTGGGTGCACAATGAGGATAACAAGAATAGATACAAGAGACTACGGGTATGGTTACTCAATTTGGGTGTATGATGGTGCCATTGCAAATCAATACAACAACAACCAAACCTTTTCCCACTAAGTGTGGTCGGCATATCAATGCTCACAGTAAAATTTTGAACAGTCCTAACTACATGGTGTGGTTCACAATTTAAAATCTTGAACCAGATTGCAATTCAGCAAGGTGGGTTTGACATAATAGCTTGAACCAGATCGCAATTCAGTACATGTAGGTTTGACATACTAGCGCATTAAAAGATAAAAGAGGGACACAATAATCAAAAACGAATTGAGGATGAAATATGTATCTATTGCAGACAAAAACAATATGTATCTATTGCAGACAAAAACCAATGGAGTGACACAATCTTTGATAACATTCACCTCAGGCAAAGTATGAAATATGTATCTATTGCAGACAAAAACAATGCATACCAAGTTTTATTACACATGATTGTGGGGCATCACAACCAGAAGAAATAATCAATAGCTACTAAATTTTCTCTACTTGACTAACATGCCCCATCTGTTCTGGATGATTGTTTGATTTCCGCATGTTCCACCAAAATCTACCATGATCACTAGGTTTTCCTTCATTTTTTCTGCTACTATTATCTTTTCTTTCTGATTGCACTTCCTGTGCTTCCGATGCACCAGGATCCTCTGTCAAGAACTGTTCCCAGAATACATCATTAACCCCAGTTGCTGCAGTGGTGATTCTCGCAGGTTGTTCTTTTACTGCAACAGCCTCAAGAGCAGCAGCAGCTGGTTCAACGTTCATGTCAATTTCAGGTGACTTAGGTCGAACTTCACCGTCTAGTTGCTGACAAGATATGGACAAACTATCAGCGCAGCATGTAGATTCATCTAAATCCATGTTTGAATGAGTGTGAACGAAATTGTCGCCAACTTCATGTGCAAGAGTCTCCCAAAATGCCACGGATGCCTCAAGTTGATCCAATCTCTCGTTGTTTAACGTCAAAGTAGAGTTATCCTCTGCATTTTCCCTGGGCAAAGCTACAGAAGTCTCCATACCATCTTCAATATTAGCTTCATTATTAAAGCAACCACTTCTCGCCGGCAACCTTCGCTTTCTCTCCATGGCTTCTGCCAGTGGCAAGAGATTTACAGCAATCATAGGTTTCTGCAATGCTTCAGAAACAGAGGACAACATCTTTTGTTGCTTTTGTTCCAATTTTTCCAACTGATCTTTCGAACAATGCTTTTGAATCTCATACGCTTCCCAATCATGCTGGTATCTCTTTGTCTCCCTAAGGAGTTGTTCTCTATCCTGTTTCAATTTCTCTATTTCATCAACCATACTCTGCCTTTCAGACTCCATTAGAGGGGCATGTGCTTGAAGATTATGCAGAGAATGACTATGAACCGGCTTCCGTCTATGAATATTCTTCATAAGATGCGGTTGCCCCCTTATAAAATCATCATTGGCAAATTCCCATTGCTCCGGATCAACTTTCCTAAATCCCTGCACATACATATACTATGAATCAGTTCAAGCAACCCAAAACCAGAATCAGTAGATAAAATAAACACAAAACAAGAATTTGTATCAACAAATACAACACCAACATCAAATTTGCTTACATATGTATTCAGCTGCCTGATAAAACTGGAGAAGTTATTGTGCTTAAAGAATCTCGGAAGCAAAACCCTTGCGAATTCTGGAGGATTCCACACAACGAAACTTTTGTTCGATGCACTCCATGAAACAATAGGATCCGAGGATCGATCATCCACCATCTCATAAGTCTTTGCCAGAAAAGGAGGCAAGGAACTCGAACTTCCTGCTTCATCCATCACTCAAAAAAACCCCAAACCTCAATTCCCAATTCACAAATCTAACAGTCCCAACCAAAATTCAAAACCTAAAACCTAATCAATCCCCAATTTTTCAAAATAAAACAAACCCCCAATCACCTTATATATATTCTGGAAAGAGAAAAAAAAAACACAAATTAAAAACAAAACAAAAAAAAAAACTTTTTTTCAATCCCAAATATTACCTAGACAAAACCCCCAAAAAAAACGCTGATAATCAATCAATAATCATAAAGAACCATAACCTAATCACAAAGAAGAACACTCCATAACCCTCTAATCAGAAGTATAACCAAGAAAAATCATCAAAAAGAAGCTTGGACAAATCTTAAAGTAACGTAAGTTTCAATTTCCAAGGAAAACTTGGAATGAAAGCAACAATAATTGAAAAATAAGATTAAACAGAAGAAATTACATGTGAAAAAAACAACGGCGCTAACGTTGTTGGATCTTAAAAGGAGAAAGAAAAGTGAAAAGTTGCAGAGAGAATAAAAATTGGATTTTGAAGTTAAAGCCTAAAGGGTTTTGTGTTTGGAATTATTGTTCGTCGTTGAAACGCGTTGATAGTTCTTTCTTTGTTTCTAGACAGCTTTTTCTCTTCTGCATAATATTTTTCCTGAGCAGAAGGTCAACGTATTGTTGATTTTTAGAAAAAAAATATTATTAGAATAAAGCATCAAAAAAAAAAAATTGACCAGAAACAAAGCATCAATTTATTAAATAAATAAATTATCAGTCTCTCTAATTTTTCTATTTTCTAAATTATATACATATAATAATATAATAAATAATCACATAAAAAAATAAGTGTAATAAATGTAAAACTTTTTAAAGTATATAAAATAAATAAAAAGTTGACCAAAATATTCATAGTTAATAAATAATTCTCTTTTTTGACTGAAATAAATAATTCACTGTTCAAAAAACTTATTTTAGAACAAAAAATAATTACTTTTTGACTAAAAAATGATAAATAATTCTTTTTTGAATAAAAAATGATAAGTAATTCTTTTTTTACAAAGAAAATTGACTAAAATATTCATAATTAATAAATAATTCTAATTTTTTACAACAATAAATAAATTATTCGCCCTTAAAAAGAACGTTTTTTAGAACAATAAATAAGTACTTTTTGACCAGAAACAAAGAATCATTTTATTATATAAAGTATCATTCTCTCAGATTTTTCTATTTTCTAAATTATATAAATATAATAAATAATCAAATAAAAAATAAATATAATAAATGTACAACTTTTTAAAGTATGTAAAATAAATGAAAAAATTGATCAAAATAATCAGAATTAATAAATGATTCTCTTTTTTGACAACAATCAATAGGCGCTTCTCCCTAAAAAAAGTTATTCTTTTTTTATAACAATAAATAATACCTTTTTGACCAAAAATGATAAATAATTTTTTTTAAATAAAAATGATAAATAATTCTTAAAGTATAAAAGTTGTGCAATGTAATTTATAATATTAAAATTTTAGAGACTTAATTTGACTAACTTTATCAAAAAGGGAACTTAAATGAGAGATTTTTTTTTTTATTTTTTATACATTTTCATATATTTTATGACTAAATAAATTAACAGGACATTGCATAATTTATGTAGGGGTCGGAGTTCGAACTCCGGACACCCTATTTCTCCACATTTAAATGTACGAGCTTCAACCACTAAACTACTATAAAAAAAAATTAAAAAATTTCTTATATAATTGTACACCAAGTATACTAATTAAACTCTTTCATGTATTTACGTAGTTTAAAGACTAAATTTGATAGAAGACGGTAGTTTATTAAAAATAAAACACAAAAGTTTTTTTTACAGAAAAACAAAACATAAAAAGTTAAATATGTTGTTAAAGATTAAAGATATTAACGTATTTGTTTGATGAAATTCTTTGCTATTGTTTTGTTTAGGGTTAAATATGTTGTTGATTCATGTAAAATTGGGACATTTTAAGTTTAGTCCTTACTTAATTTTAATAGTTGTTTTAGTACCTAATATTTTTTCTGCACTCAATATCAGTCCATACTCAATTTAAATATGTTTAATCTATGCTCAAACTCTTAAGTTTTTGAATAATTTTTTCAAACGTGTTAAGAACGTTACTAAAAGTTCCTTCACAAAAAATTATTGCAAAATTTGATTTTTACGTTCAGATTTTATTTTTTGGGAAAAAAATAAAAAAAACAAAATTTGAACGTAGAAATCAAATTCATTTTACTTTTATCTTTAACTTTTGTCATTTTAAAAAATTTATTTTCAATTCGTCTCATGTTAAAAAATTCTAAATTTTAGTAAATGAACATATTTTATAGTGTTCTAAATTTCTCTCAAAAAAATCGTTTAAAAATTTAAAAGTTTAAGTATAATTAAACAAACTTTGTTTAGCATGGATTAAAATTATAAGCAAATTTTTTTTGTAGGAACTAAAAAAACTATTAAAATTAAGTAAGGACTAAATATAGAAATTGTTATAAGGATCAAAAACATATTTAACCTTTGCTCAATAAGGAGGATTTTTGTAGAGGCAAGCACATACTTTTTACTTTTTGTTTTTCTTAGGTCTCGTGTTTTTTATTTTGTCTGTTTTTGTTCGTTTTTTTAAATGTTTTTTTAGAGACAAGCATATTTAACCCTCATGTTTTTTATTTTGTTCTGTTTTTGTCCGTTCTATAATGTCAAAAAATTCTTTGTATGCATGTTTAAATTGATTTATAGTGATAGTTTATTTCTTTATTTTTAGTGTATATATTTATTTTTAACTCATTTTGTTAATGTAATAATGGACTCGTTTGTTATAGTTTTTTTTTTAAAAATCACTTTAAAAAAATTTAAAATAAATCACTTTTAATAGTTTTGCATCCGTTTGTTACAACTTTTAAAAAAAATCAGAATCTTTGTGTGATTGTGGTGGCCTGCATGAGGACCTTGCACATATTTGCTTTGAGTGTCCTTTTACTGTGCAAGTTTGGCGTAAGATTGGCCTCTGGAATGTGGTTCATGAGGTGTTTCTTGAAAAGAATTCAGCAGTTGGTGCCATTTTCGAATTGTTACACCAGCTCTTGCAAGATCTTGGTCAACGACTTGCAGCTACCCTTTGGAGCCTTTGGAAACATAGAAATCTCAAACTTTGGCAAGATGTCACATAAACATGTGCTCATGTAGTAGATTGAGCTTCTCACCTTATGGAGGATTGGCATGCAACTAACGCTACTCTTCCGGTAGCTAGCCGAAACAACATTTCAATAAATTCAAGTCGTAATGATCAAACAACAACAATAACACCGATAAGACAAGTCAATTCAGTTACAACTCAAATTTCCTCTTCTTCTACAACAACGAGTGATATGGCTTCAGACAAGTGGCAACTTCCACGACGAGGTCGCCTGAAATGTAATGTTGATGCTTCGTTTTAAAATCAGTTGAATAGAACAGGTATTGGAATATGTATTCGTGATGAAGAAGGTGCCTTTGTGTTGGCTCATACTATCCTGTTTTTCCTGTGTATTATGTTGCCGTGGGAGAAGCCTTGGGTTTATTCCACGCCTTACAATGGCTAAGTGACATGCAATTTGACGACGTCGATGTCATCTTGGATTCAAAGATTACAATAGACGCCTTCCACCATCGTCAGGTTGATGTTACAGAATTTGGACAAGTAATTTCAGCATGCCGGAGTCTTTTCAACACACACTTCTCAAACTCTAAGGTCGAGTTCAACAGGCGACAAGCAAATGAGGTAGCTCACACCACCTTGATGGGGTTGCCGCATTAACCGCTAGTCCCACTATTTATTATCTTGTACCTCGTTGTATAAATTCTTTTATTATTAATGAAATGCTATAAGCATACTCCTTTTCTTTTAAAAAAAAAATAGAATCTAACAAAAAAATCTAAAAACAGCTTCAAATGAGAAGCTGTTAAGAGCAGCTTCTCAAAAAATAGATTTTTTTAGAGGAGAGAAAATATGATTTAAATGATTGAACTGATTTTGTAGCAAAAAAATATTTTTATATAGTTGTATCCAACTAAATTATTTGTTTAAAAAAAATGATTTTTATTACGGTAAACAAATGCAAAATAGATTCTGATTTTTTATAAAATCCCTAAAATATAATCTCTAAATTATTTTATGTCAAAATCACATTTATTTTAATTTTTAACAAACGAGCCCAATAATTGAATGGAACTAAAAAGAACCAAATAATCTATAGTCATGTACGTAAATTATCATTGTAAACTAGTCATCTACAATGTCTGAAACCACAATTGAAAACTTAATATTGGCGAGACGATGTGTCATCAACAATTGATTGATTTAAGTTGTAAGAGACTTTCTCGGTTAGAGTTTCGATTTCCTACTCATGTGTATAGAAAAAAGTCATACTTAAAGGTAAGAACTTATCATGTGTCCCACATATGCTTCGACGGATATTAACGCTTCGACGGAGATTAATAACGGTCAAAATTTCATACCAATAATGTGGTAAAAGAAATGTACAAAAGTGCTGCCCACGTTTTATTTTGAAATGAAAATATATTTAAATGTCTCCACTATAACTAACTATTAAGGCAAAACACTCTAATACTCTTTTTGTGTGTGTGTGTATATATATATATATA
>Ga0315915_1001032_pt1 | contig 32373 bp, 16 predicted proteins | sample MpolbnodulesMG_FD_207738 | JGI IMG/M metagenome (GOLD analysis project Ga0315915, IMG submission 207738) | Medicago polymorpha root nodule microbial communities from Los Angeles, California, United States - branched nodules | ecosystem: Host-associated > Plants > Roots > Nodule | place: USA... | reverse complement strand
AACCACCTTTAGTCCTTCATAATCAGGCCAATATGTCTGGTGGTGAACCACATCGAAGTGGATGTTGTATACGGCGTATACACACTCATTCGTGAACTTTTTATCGACAAAAGTCTTGTAGTCGTGATAAAAGTTAGAACATGCGACAATGACATGTGATCAATGAACAATCGCCTCCGGAGATAAAAATACAACACACTAGGAGGTACCTACTATACCTAATTGGAGGGTTCTTGTTCCCAAATACAACTGGATTATATGTGCACAACTCTTGGTTGTATTTGTTAAGGGATTTTAATGAAACAAGAAAATATAGTTGGGGATCGGCAGTTTTGGCTTACCTTTATCGTGGCTTGTGTGAGGCGTCACACCCAAACATAAAAGCTCTTGCAAAGATTGCATTAATATTAGACATCAGTAGCAATCTAGTCTTTATTTCATATTTATTGTATTTGGTATGTTTTTTATTTTATAAATATTATGATTATTATTATAATTACTTTTTTATTAATGTCTAAATTATTATAATAAGTTATTTTAATTATTTTTTTCTATATTATGTATGCAAGAACGAAAATCAATGCAGCTGAAATTTTGTCCTTATTATATCACTCTACTCTAAGTTGTGGGGTATTTAATTTTTTTTAAAAAAAAAACCCCAAAAATACCACGCAAGTCAAGATGGAGGGGTATTTAAAAATTTTGAAAAAAAAATAAGGAAACTACCCCGCAACTTGGAGTTGTGGGGTATAATAAGGACAAAAATTTCGTCACTTTTGAGGGTACCCTGCAACTCCAAGTGGAGTGGTACCAGAAAATCTGAAAAAGTAGGGTAGTTATACAATTTTTTGAAAAAGTAGGGTAATTTTAAAATTTTTGACAAAAAATAGGGTAGAAAAAAAAATTCGTCCTAAACATACAATGCAACATAACCTCAACAATCATTTTCCCTACCAATGCAAAATAGCTTTGCGCTCACATGGCGTTGTTCTTGCAAACTTAATCATCAATGCTAAATGTTTCATTCTTATCTAGTATTGAAAGTGTACATCTCAAGCTCGTGGTCTCCTTATCACCTAACTATGATCTATAAGTTGTGATTATATACTCCACCAACATGTCTTGTATTCCTCTAAAACAACGTCTTGTATTAGTATTTAATTACATAAAATAACACATAAAATCAAATACAATCTTACTTTATAACTGATGATCAAAAGAAGATATCCACCGTGCATTAACAAGTAAGGGTTGAAATTGACATTTTCATTCCCCGACCTTTGTGGGTGTCAAGTTGAATGTTTGAAGGAATCGTCCACTGGTTATGAATATTTTTTTTACTACCCTACTTTTTGTCAAAAAAACACAAAAATGCCCTACTATTTCGAAAAATTGCAGAACTGTCATGCTTTTTCAGATTCCTCTGGAACCACTTTACTTGGAGTTGCGGTGTACCTTCAAAAGTGACGAAAATTGTGTCCTTATTATACCCCACAACTCCAAGTTGCGGGGTAGTTTCTTTATTTTTTTTTCGAAATTTTTAACTACCACTGCATCTTGACTTGTGTGGTATTTTTGGGGTTTTTTTAAAAAAAATTTAAATACCCCACAACTTGGGGTAGAGTGGTATAATAAGGACAAAATTTTCACATGCATAGTTTTCTGTTCTTGCATGCATAATATAAAAAAGGGAAATGTTAACTTGAGCCCTTAGGGTACAAGATAATGATCTTAAAATAGAATTGAATAATAAATATTGCATTGAAAAGATAAGTTTTTAAGATTTTAAGGTTTAAAATGCACAATTTTCAAGGTTAAGTTTCTACATTTAGTTTCTTATCTTGTGCCTTTATGGCACAAGTTAACAAGACCTTATAAAAAAATAATAAAAATAACTTAATTTTAATAAACTAATAAAATTTATATAACAAATAAAATTGCCATTAAATCTACAATTATTATAAATGCCCTGCTGTCCCACACCCTAGTCTTTGACGATTTCTTCCACGATTTACTTGAGGGTCATGTTGGTCTTCGTCATTGTTATCTGTAGTTGATTGTATCTGACTACCATAACCCAACGACAACGACACGTCGTGTTCCCTTGTTGGCCATCCCATATCCAGAAATTGTTCATTGGAGTTCAACGAAACCGGAGAGAATTGAGATAGTACGTTTGTTGGTGTTGGTGGATAGTTATAGTTTTGGTTGCTGTACATTGGGTATTGTGGGTTGTTGTAGGGGGTAATTGGTGTTGGACGGTCCAGCTCGGTTTGGGTCATTATAGGAGATGTAGTTGTTGTTGGACGTGCTAGCTTGGTTTGGGTCATTGTAACTAAAGTTTGACATTGAATTTTGTTGGTAAGTTGACTGATAATGAGGCTCATATGCATTTCTCGGGAAAGTTGACTGATAATGGGGCTCATATGCTCCACTTCAATGTCTCTTTCAAGAGTCTTACAATCATACCTTAACTTCGAGTCATTGTGAACATCATCCAATGAGTAGTACGGCTCTACATGTACAATACGTTTCACCCTTCGAGTAATTTTATTTGTTATATAATTTTTATTAGTTTATTAAAATTAAATTATTTTTATTATTTTTTTATATTATGCGTGCAAGAGCGGAAAACTATGCATGTGAAAATTTTGTCCTGATTATTCCACTCTACCCCATGTTGTGGGGTATTTAAAATCAAAAAAGAAAACCCAAAAATACTACGCAAGTCAAGATGTAGTGGTAGTTAAAAATTTCGAAAAAAAAATAAAGAAACTACCCGACAACTTGGATTTGTGGGGTATAATAAGGACACAATTTTCGTCACTTTTGAAGGTACCTCACAACTCCAAGTAGAGTGGTACCAGAGAAATCTGAAAAAGTAGGGCAGTTATGTAATTTTTCGAAAAAGTAGGGTATTTTTGTGTTTTTTTGGCATAAAGTAGGGTAGTAAAAAAAAATTCATTGGTTATATATGATATATCAAGTTGCCCAGCTAAGAATCATTATTAAGCACCAATCAATTGGATAAAAGAAATGATATTTCTATAACAATTTTATTATAACTTTTGAGATAATTCTTTTTCACATGTTTTTATTTTGTTCTTATTATCTTTTTTTTTATTGTTTATTCGGTCAAATAGTTTAGTGCCTAAAAATCCACTTCTTAAAATGATTAAGTAGGGTGTATGTGGTTCGAACATTGGTCCCTATATATAATGTAGTGATTTTTCTTATCTAAAAATATAAAACGGAGAAAAAATATTTTTCAAAAGTTATTATAAAAATAGTTGTAAAAGTATTATTAGTCATTAGATATTGTAAAATATTATTAGTCCCTATATATAATCTAGTCATTAGATATTTATAGGAAAATGCTAGATGTTAGTATATTAGTTTTAATGTTGTCAAAAAAAGTATATTAGTTTTATTTTATTTTATATTTGAAGTAATTTAAAAATAAAATAGAATAGTTTATGAGATTGAAATTTTAATGAATTTAAATTTTATTAAAATCTAAAAAGAAAAAAATATATTTTATTTCGTTCCATTCTTTTATCTACTGATAAAAAGTTATCTTCAATAATTCTTAGTAGACCCAACTCCAAGACCTTAATTTATCATGCATGGACTGGTTTTCACTTGAAGATCATTTCAATGAATAGATATTATTCTATGCTCCTACCCACTTGCTTGTTTCAATAATTTCCACTAGAAATGGCAACACTTAAAATATAGTTATCGTAAATAAAAAAACAAATCAAGTATACTTTTCATAAGTTGTAGGGTCAGAAGCCATCATATAGTTCATGGAGGGAATATGCTCTCTTTCTCTGTTCGATTGGTCTCATTTTTCTTGTACAGTTTAGAAACACACAGAATAAAACTAATCTTAGTTTACACTTGAAGGGTCCGTGGAAACATCCTCCTATATATAATGAACACACACTTACAAATTAAAAAATAAACATGCTGTGCAGGTCGTCTATGAATCATATAAGCAAGCCATCATGTTTGACTTCTTATATATATATATATATATATATGTATATAAAAAAAAACTATTATGCATTACATGAAGTAGACCTGGTCTTTTTTTTTGTTCTTCATTCTCAAGAACTCTTTTTTAAATAAGTTTAAATTTATTTTAAGGAAAAAATGCATCAATTAATTTTTTAGTGAATTATTCTACAAATTAAAATTTGAAAGTATAAAATATTTAAAAAAAGTGAACATAATGGTGACATCGACAAAAATGACACATTGAGAATGATAAAAGAAACAATATTTTGAAAGAAAAAAATACTAAAAAAACTAAGTAATTAGATTAAGTACGTCAAATAAACAAATATTCGAGTATACTTTTTTTTTGGTACATGAGAAGAAAAAAGACAAGAAGAAAAAGATGGCTGCATCTTAACAAAGGACACACACTAAGAGCATTAGCTAGGAAAATGGAGGATAAACTAGCATAAGGCTACTGAATCACAATAAGAGTGTCTAAGTTAAGAATATGTGATCTTTATATCCAAAACTCACAAAACATACAAATGTTAAGAATATTGTGTTACCTTTACCTAAACTTAACATCCAAATCCAAACAATAAGAATGCAACTTATGAGAATGAAGTTTTGCCTATTTTTCTTTAGAGTTCTGCATTTGCAACAAGAATGCAACTTGATCCTTCAAGATATCAACTTGTAAAGCATTATCCTTAAAGGAATCAGTTTCAACTTGCATTTTCAAAATCTTCTTATTAGTTTTGAAGGAAGATGCTGATATAGCTGAGTGAGAAGTAGAGATTTGAGATGTTGGTATCCCAAGTTTCATAGAATGGACATATTTGGGATGTTCGTTTCCAAACACTTCGACAAATGGTTCATTAGAATGAGTGTTTTGCATTTCAGCTTGCCGCATATTATCAAGATTAAAATGTATTCACATTATCATGGTTAAAATGTAGGGAGGACCATATGTATGTATATGCAGAGAGAAAACTAGAAAGGCCTTTATATAAGTAATACATTTCGTTTACACACCTTTTATATTTTATATATAAATAAGCAACAATACTAATTACATGTGGTCATGTGCAAACAAAGGCATTGGAGTGGAGATAGTGCTACAATTGGCATCACAGTGGTCTTACATATATATACACACACACTACTATATAAAAAATGTCAATGATCGATTGAGAGTTTAAAACACATACGACTATATGCATATAATTGCACTTACAACTTTTTCCTTGGCATCTTCATTGAAAAATTATTCATTTTACTTTTTATGAGAAACTAAATACATTTAAATATGCACACCAACACAATTTTTTATTGACAATGTTTTAGCAATTAATCTAACAAAAAATCCGGTGTCTCACATAATGAGCAAACATCCGTATAGACAAAGTTTCACTTTCTAAGAGTGCGTTTGAATGAGAAAATATTTTGAATTAACATAATGTTTTTAGATAATTCAAATCTTTGTAAGTAAATTCTATTGTCTGGATGGTTAATTTGAATTTTTTTCAAAAGGATGGAAATTTATGATGTATTTTTGCTCAAGTTAAATTTAGAGATTTGATCATGACGTCTAAAATTTAGGAATTTTAAATTTCTTCCTTCTTATAGCTTTTTTTTTTATTTTTAAAATTGGCCTCTCAGTTTATCCCGTCAAAATTTGCATATATATTCACCTCTATTTTCAATTTTAAAATTTGTCCAAAAAATATTTAGAAATGATTTGAAATGCCTAGAATTCTAATTCTTAAAAAAAATTCAATTACCTCATCCAAACACACTCTAAGAGATCAAGTCAGCAAGAATAACCTCAAGCTTATCAAGTGTCTCATTAAAGTGCAAACATCTAAAATAATGACCAAATCTTTGAGGCCATATCGTTTTAAAGATCTTAGATGCAAGGTAATTGTGTCCCTTAACTACTTGGATTAAGGCAAAGTGTTAGTTGAGTTAGCTTGTAATTCAAGTAATGTGTTGTAACCGTTGTAACTAACTAATTAATCCATTAGTTTGTTAGTAGTTAAATTAGTTAGTATGATTCATGTGTGTGTTAGATTCAACATTGCACCAACTTGAAACTGCTCTAGAATAATTGTACCGTACCACATGTAGAGCCAATTGCCGTTAATGTTATTTTGTCTTTGGTCCAATTCCTATCCTCTCTTAAACCTTATACAGCCACATATTTTGGCAATATGTAATTGCATAAAACAAAAAAGATAGATGTAGGGATAAATTCTTCCATTGTCTTATCACGTTCTAGTGCTTCTGCATTCCTCTCCAAACTATGAATAAAATCATAAATATTTGAAATATAACTATTTGAAATAAAATATAATAACTACAATTAAGAGAAAGTAGAAAAAAGAGATAAGAACATGTTGGTGGGGGAATTGAGTGGTTCGAACCTCGATATTCCTGAGGAGTTGCTACAAGTTCTACCGTCTGATCCTTTCGAGCAACTCGATGTGGCTCGCAAAATCACCTCCATTGCGCTTTCAACACGTGTCAACACGCTCCAATCAGAAGTTTCTGCTCTACGTGATGAGCTTGTCAAGAAAGACGAGCTCATTGCGGAGCTGGAAGCTCAGGGAGAGCCTCTCCACGCTGCTCTTTCTGAAGCCGCCGATAAGCTTGCACTTGCTGAACAAGATAAGGTCTGAACCTGTGAACCGCTTTCTAAATTAAACCCGGTTCAATTTGCATGAAATTTATTATTTGGTTATAATGTGTTCTTAAATTTTAATTTGTTTTTATTGAGTTTGTGAAAATTGTTATAGGAGAAGTTGTTCAAGGAGAATGCTTCACTTTCTAGTACAGTGAGGAAGCTAAGTAGAGATGTCTCCAAGGTGCAAACTATTTGGTTTTCTTAGTCAATTCTTAATTTTCATTTTAGTAAATGTGGTAAATTAATGTTATAATGGATTTTTAATATGAATATATGCAGTTGGAGGTTTTCAGAAAGGCACTTATGCAATCACTTCAAGAGGATGAAGAAAAACCTGTAAGTTGTTATTATTATTATTTTCATTTTTTAGCACTGTTCATGACTATGTCTGAATTAATATTATTTTTTAATAGAGGAAGAGAAGATTATTATTGTTTATTTAATAAATGGGAGACATTAGACTTACTTTTTTCAGTAGGGTTCTTGCTAGTACTCACATTATTCTGTTTCATATATAGTTTTTATTTTGAAGAATGTATTCAAATATAGTTAACAAGAGGATTTGGCATATAATATGATTTTGGTGCAGGGAGCAGGATCACCCAACATTGCAGCTATGTTACATAGTCAGGCAAGTACCACTTCCACATCTCAGCTTGGAGGTACTTTCAACTCTTTCATCATATATATTTATTTTCATGTTCCAAATGAAAATAACATGATCCATAATTATAATTACATGTAGTTCCTCACATAAACCCTTGATTTATTAAGCTCTCATTTTATTACAGATGAAGATGCTTCATTGCCACCTAGATCTTCTTCAATGCAAACCAATACTTCTGATGCAGGAAATTCCTTTGCAGAGGATCGTCAATCAGATGGTATGTACTAAATTTCATCTAATTAATGCAGGAATATATAGTATAGATAATTTTTCATTTTGTTTTACCAAAATAGACAAGAAGTGGAAACTGAACAATTATAATTAAGCTTGTTATGCATCTTGATAATTAATTCTTGCATTACTTTTGTTTTTCTTTTCCAAAAATGTAGCTGGACCTATAAGATCTCAAGCATCATCATCACATAATATTTTGTTAGCATCCCAAACTACGACTCCTCGCATTAGTCCTCCTGGTTCACCTCCTATTGTTTCTGCATCTGTATCACCATCAAGAACATCTAAACCTGCGTCTCCAAGGCGCCATGCGGTTTCCCTTCAAATTGACAGGACTTCTTCAATGTTTTCCTCTACTGGTTCAATGTCTAGCTCTGGCACAGGTTTCTGCATGCTACCTCAACCTCATTGTTCCTAACTTTCAATCATGATTTATTTTGGTCACATATAGGATCGCTTTAATCAACGGATTATGTATATAAATTAAGGAAGGGATGCTTGATGATCATGTACTCACATATTTTCTTTTTTCTTGTCTCAGCACGAACTCGGGTGGATGGAAAGGAGTTCTTTCGCCAAGTCAGGTAAGGGTATTTTGATCCTATTTAGATAAACAACTTAATTAAGCACTTATAGTACAAGCAGTTTTCATTTATCAAGTACTTACCTTTAACCTATTTCTACACAAAAGATAAAATAAGGTCAAATTATTTTCATATATGATATAGGTTGTTTTCATAAGCTATGCTTGAGAGCTTATGAAAATAAGCTAAAAATGACCTATGGACATGTCATAAGCTATTGACATAAGTTCTCTCAAACAGTCTTGCAAGTGCTTAGTATATAAGCTCAAATAAACATCCTTGTATTTGAACTAAGATTTCAAAAAGCATCAAGTTCTTACTGAACTATGCTAGCTTCATAATTTCATTAGATCAAGATCCATGGTCTTTTGCTTCTCAAATCAAAATAAAATCTTCTACTATATACAATAAATACAAAATATATTTTAGCATTAGATCATAGCTTAAAATGTTATGATTTCTTGCCTTTGAATTTGAAAATTAAGTATAGCATTTCAATCTGGTAGTGGTAGCACACTTGCTTAATTTTGTGCTTGATGCTTAACTTTTGAATCCTTCACTCATTTCTCCATGTTTGTTATCATTAGGAGCCGTTTGTCTTATGAGCAGTTTGGTGCATTTTTAGCAAATGTTAAAGAACTGAATTCCCATAAACAAACAAAAGAGGTGAACTTTCATGCTTCTCCTCCTCTTTTTTATGGTAACATTTGTATCTGAATTTATGTTAATTGTCTTCATCTGTTGTGTTTGTGAAATTGCAGGAGACATTAAAGAAGGCTGATGAGATCTTTGGGCCTGAAAACAAAGATCTCTATACTATATTTGAAGGATTGATTAGTCGCAATGTCCATTAATTTATTATTCTTGATGAAGTTTAATCACATAAATTGATTCCTAGCTTGTAATACCTGCTATTTCCTCTACTTCAGCTTCTTCTTTTCCAACTGTGAATTACTACCTGTCGATTATTATTTTGTGGAAAAATATATATTCTTTGAATTTCCATGACTGTAATAACTAATAAATTTGAATTGAGGAATTACTTTTTCTGATAAAACATTAGGGTTACCATTAATGCCCTTTTAGGGGATTTGCACTACTTGGTGTTGTGTGCAAAATTTGGGTAAAGAAATCCTGCATTGGATGAAAACGCGAGTATTTGACAATGTATATAAGTGACGAAACTCATGGTAATACCTAATGCATAAGATTTTCGGTGAAGATATAATCTCATATTATGTTGTTGCTCGTAGTCTAATATGATGATCTCCATGTATTTTAGACTACCCACATGATTCAAGCATAGGCAAAAATTGATTCCTCAAAGCTTCCCCATTTCTCACGTTGTAGTTATCACGTTATATAGGCCAATAATTCTGCGTCTCTCCAGATCTCTCTAGTCCACACTCGAATCTCTCTGCAACCAATGCTTGCCCAAAATTTTGCACTTATACTCCACCTTATTAGCTAACCATACAATATTTTTCCACAAATTGATTAGCGACTTTGTATCCTTCAAGACATACTACTTGCATTTTACACCAATATTTTTGTCCAAGTGAAACGGAAGAAGCATATTACCCGTCTCTAGAAATTCAACTTCAATTACTTTCATCAAAGCAAGAACTCTATCCTTCAAAATCACTTGAGAAAATAAGCCTTACTTTGTCTCCTTCGAGGTGGAGGTGGTGACTTTACTCGAGTTAGTTTATAATTGAACAAGAGAGGGATATTTAAGTAATGATAGATAGACACTCTTAATGTGTACACCCTTTTGTACTACTCTGCAAAAGTTAAGTTAATCAAATATATGATCTGTGTGACCACATTTTTTTAGTTGCGTGATCACTATTTTTCCATAATTTATTTGGTTAACTAATTGGAAAAATAGTGGTCACGCGCATTTAATTGCGTGACTACATTTTTCAGTTTTTAAATAGTGGTCACGCAACTGAAAAAATGTGGTCACACACACCATATATTTGGTTAACTAGAATTTTTCAGAGTGGTACAAATGGTGTACATATTAAGGGTGTCTACCAATCTTTATTCTATTTATATATACTTCTAGGATGGCCCATATGTTAGAGTAAACCCTAATAGCCAATCTGTATTGATTGGATTTGGCTTTGTATCATCATATTTATATTTGATATTTCTTCATTGATTTTGTCTTGTTTCAAAATAATAAAATCCCTAGAATAATTAAGCCGCTTAATGGAACATTAAGTGTGACTTAATTGATCGTGAGACCCCATTAAACTAAAATACATTATTCTTAAAATTTTCGTAGTCAAAAGCGTTACCATGAAATAGGATAGTAGTAAGGCATAAAGACTATTATATGGGTAGACTAATGATCATATCTCACAGATTATGAATAAATAGTTATCAAGTCTTCACATAAGTATAAATATCAGGAGTAATATTTATATTGGATTGATCCTCCATGAGAATGCTACATAGAAAGTTATGTAAGTGTCATAAACTATTCTCATAGTGATAAGTGGTGTATTTCACCCTTCGACTTGAAACCACTATGTTCCCTAAATGTAGGAGTCGAATACTTTGTTTATGTTTAAACGTTGTCTATGACATGATGACTATAAAGTTGGTTGATGGGTACTGCGCAAATCATGCAGAGGGACATGAGTGACCTATATGGAATTTGCCCCTCTTACATAATAAGAGAAATGTTTAAAGGCTCAATATTGAACTGGACTAGGGTGACACACTATGTCTTGTGTTCAATATAAACATGAGGGGAAAAAAAATTATACACAAGATATCACAGAAAAGTTTCGTTAGATCATATAACAGTCTTGTCCCTTGGGTAGCCGTGATGTGTTTCTAGATACCGCTCACTGTATGTAATATTAAATATAAAATTTAATATTATTTTCAAAGTTACAAGAGCCTACATGGTCACACACAAAAGAGCAAATAAGTGAAAGGTATTAGTGAGACTTATTACTTGAGAGTGCAATTAGTATATAATTGGTTAGCAAAGCCAACAAATGAGTTATTGGGCTTACATAAGCCCAATAGTGACTACTAGACTTGCATATCACACAAGTGGTACTATAAATAGAACTCTTGTGCTGAAGCAAGATTACACTTAACTAAATTCCATGATTCATAAACCCTAGTTTTCTGAAACCCTAAAACCTGTCCATCTTTCTCCAAGCCTTTATTCGTAAGCAGGTAGGATTGTGATTGAAGGAATATGTTCGTGAGGACTGAGTAGAGGTGATGTCCTCGAGCAGTGCTTATGATTACTAACTCTAAGCCTTTATTCGTAACAGATGAGTTATTGGGCTTACATAAGCCCAATAGTGACAGCTAGACTTGCATATCGTACAAGTGGTACTATAAATAGAACTCTTGTGCTGAAGCAAGATTACACTTAACTAAATTCCATGATTCATAAACCGTAGTTTTCTGAAACACTAAAACCTGTCCATCTTTCTCCAAGCCTTTATTCATAAGCAGGTAGGATTGTGATTGAAGGAATATGTTCGTGTGGACTGAGTAGAGGTGTTGTCGTCGAGCAGTGCTTATGATTACTAACTCTAAGAGTTCGACTTCAAAGGATCAGTGCTTCAAGAGGTAAACATATGAATCCATAAAATGCTTTGATTTGTGATTAATGATTTAATTAATATTCGTTTATCAAGATTTATTTCGCTAAGATGATTAAAATTTTGAAAAACCCTCTTGAAATCCCAACACCATATGATTATCGTAACAATTGCACTCTAGATGATGTTGTGTTGCATTCCTCGTCGAATTTTTGACTCTTCTCTGCTCGTTGGATCTAAAATGAATTGTGATATCTTCGTAAAAATTAAGTTCATGGACCAACTTTTATGAAACTAAGTTTTATAACCATAATGTCAACTTTAATTTGACAATTTCTTATCTCACTCTATTAGCTTCTTGCAAGCCTTACAACATTTTAGATTATATAATTTAAAAGGTGTAACTAAAAACACTCTCCAACGTAACACCCTGTATTTTTTCGGATTTCATAATTCGAACCACGTGTGGAAGGAGGGAAAAGAATTTGTCGTTTAATTTTTGACAAGAAATGATTTCATATAAGGACAAGTGAATTGACAAGCCTTGTCCATACAGAAAAATTAAATTTAACTATTTTTACACTACTTTTAATTCTACTATTTCATTTAATATATCATAAACATAAAGAAAAAAATGAAGCTTTTTATAATATTTTTTGTTGAGAAAATATATGCAATAGGAATATATACAAAATCAATGAGCATATTCCTGTAAAGTTGAACGAAATTTGAGGATAAAAAATCGGGTGTGTAGTAAGAAGTTAGAAGAATGTATAGGAACAGAAAAATGATTCCAACCACTTCTTTCATTTTCATGTCTTTCTTCCATATCTCTTTCTCTCTCTCTTCTTTCTGACTCTATCCGTGCGCGGCATTTCCGTTCTTCTTGGTTCTCGGTGTCTCCTCCTACATTTTTCCATCGCCATCATGAGCGATGAACAACGAGAACCACCACAACCTTCTTTCTCGAGGTACTAACAAACAATACCACCTTTTCTTACGGTAACATTTTGTGTTCATTTCTTTATACGTGCATGATTGCATGCAACGTTATTTCCATCTCATTGATTAATTAATATGGTATTATATTTGTAATGTTTCCTTAATAATGATCTATATTGATTTTACATGCAAGTAAATTGACTTTTTTTTGCTTAATGTACCATTTTTTATACATGTGTATTGATTGGTGTTGTGTACTTTTGTTGATATATTTTGTTTCGGACATGTATTTCTGTATGTTTGGTTTTGGTACCACGTTTGGAAAAGACAAAATTGTTTCGAGATTTGTAGAATTGATTTTGACACATTTATATCTCCTCGAGTAGAATTTGGAGTTTTTGACTCTATAATTGATTTTCAATCTTGAATTTATTGTTCAACTTGCTTTTATATTTTGATGAATCAATGTATTCCAACATATATAAATGATGTTTTACATGTTTGGTATCACGTAGGTTTGCCGAGCTTAGCATTTGCAAAATCATGGTGTCTCAGTGTGATTTCAGCAACCCCTTCGGCAACCCCACCGTAATACCAAACCATGCACTTATCTTTTGGCCTATCTTTATTCCTATCTTATTATTATTAATATGCTGGGTCATTTGATCATATATGGTTTATTGGAAGTTTTGACAATGTAGGGATTGTCACATTAATTCTTTATTCTGTGCTGACAATGAAGATTGATATATTGGCAGAAATGACGTTCACAAGTTAGACAGAAAACATTTAGAAAAAAAGGAGAGTACCAATTTAAGAGGCAGAGGCAGACAACAACGACCTGGATTTTCTGATTCTTTTTCTAATATTGGTAATAAATTAATTTCAATCCTTTTATCTTTTCTCTTTAATTCCATCTCTACTAAAAAACGGTTGAATTACCGACCAAATTAGAGATGGATATCATGTTTTTTCCAATTTTCCGTCTCTAATTCAATAAGTTAACCGTTCAATTATTTATATGGTGTACTAATGCTTGAATGAATGTACCATATATGTTATTAGACTTGTCAGTTTTGGAGATTGAGGACGGAGACCTATCCGAGTATTCACCTAGAAGTCAAGAATCTGATACACCAAGTTCAAGGGCAAGCACTTCTGATTCTGAAGGAGGTACACGACAGTGGCGAGGTTTCTTTAAATTAATCAAAAAGGGATCACAAATGCCATTTCATCACCTTCATCCACTGAAGAATGTTCCAAAACTTACTAGAAGAAAAAGCAAAAGAATTAGGGAGGATTTCATTCCATCTCTCAATTCTCCAGCTCTTCAGTCTTCTTTTGATTCTGAGTTTATGTGTTTCAAATCTTCATGGAAAAATTTCACTCTCGCAGAAATTCAAGCTGCAACCAATGACTTTAGCCAAGGTATGAAAATGTAAAAGATATACCTTTGTTTTCTTTTCATGTTGACATCATTCTTGTTAGCTATGTCACAACGACAGTTTAGATTGAATATGTGTTCGTTGCCTGACACGTGTTAGTGTCAGGCACCGATAAGTTTGCTTACATTCAATCACTTATGTGTTCACTTGTGCTGGTGCCGTGTCTGAGTTTATGTGCTGGTGCCGTGTCTGTGTCCGTGTCCGTGTTAGACTTATAAGGTTTTATGTATTTATTTTTGAAGATAATTTGATTGGGGAGGGAGGCTATGCTGAGGTTTACTTAGGAAAACTGGATGATGGAAACTTTGTTGCCATTAAAAGGTTGACAAGAGGTTCCCAAGAAGAAATGACTGCAGATTTTTTGTCTGAGCTTGGCATTATAGTGCATGTGGATCACCCCAATATTGCTAGATTGATTGGATATGGTGTTGAAGGTGGAATGTTTCTTGTTCTTCAATTGTCTCCTCATGGAAGCTTGTCATCCTTACTCTATGGTATGTTTCATAATTTGTATTTCTATGCAAGTCCAAGTGTCTGTTCGAATTAACTTATTTGAACTTATCTACTGGCATAAACACTTATGGGATTCTTTGAGAGAACTTATAGAAACTTCTCATGACATGTTCATGATTAAATTGTTTGCATCTTATTTCTATGAACTCTTCAAGATAGCTTATGAAAACAACTTATAACTTGTATGAAAATAGCATGACTGCATTTATCTTTTGTTATAGAAATAACTTACACAATCTTATATGATAATCACTTTATTAAGGTTGATATCTTTCTCCTTCAAAAAAAAAAAAGGTTGATATCTTTCCTTTTCTGGATTTCAGGACCTAGAGAGAAACTGAATTGGAGCCTTAGATATAAGATTACTTTGGGGACTGCTGAGGGTCTTCGCTATCTGCACGAGGGATGTCAAAGAAGGATTATTCACAAAGATATCAAAGCTTCTAATATACTTCTCTCAGAGGACTTTGAGCCTCAGGTTCCTATTATGCCTCACAAATCTAATTATACGAAACATGCGTTTTTCAGCAAATATTATACTCTTCTTATATTCTAAATCCATAAAAATTCGTGGATGTTTGGAATCGTAGTGAGTTTGAAAAAATCATATTAACATGATTTTGTTGAAGTATAAAAATGTAACTTTCGCCAAAATCACAAAGGACACCTGATTCTGTCAAACTCACTTCAATCCAAAGATGCACTTTTGTTTCATCTAAGTTTCTTGTAACCCTTCTAACTGCTATCTAAAACCAGATATCTGATTTTGGGCTTGCAAAGTGGTTACCTGATCAATGGACTCACCATACTGTCTCCAAAGTGGAAGGCACATTTGGGTTTGTATCTTTTAGCAGCTTCACAAGTTCTTCACATTTTCAGTAATCACAATATTTTCCTTTTCGCATCTTTGTTAACTTATAACAATTTTTTGTTTTGGTGAATGTCACAACAGCTATCTTCCTCCCGAATTCTTCATGCATGGTATAGTAGATGAAAAAACTGATGTATATGCTTATGGTGTACTATTATTGGAGCTCATTACTGGGAGACAAGCTTTGGATAGTTCACAAAAAAGTCTGGTGATGTGGGTAAGTGTCTGCTATTGCATTCTGTTTATTGATTATCTTGATGTTGAAAAGGTTAATTCTTATACACTCTATGAAAAATAAATGTGGCAGGCAAAACCTTTGCTAACTAGTAATAACATCAAAGAGCTAGTTGATCCAGTTTTGGGTGATGCTTATGACGCAGAACAGATGAAACTTATAATATTAACTGCTTCTATGTGTATAGATCAGTCCTCAATACAGCGACCGCATATGAGTCAGGCATGTACTTCTATATATGAGATATTTTACTTTAATCCAGTAGATATTGAACAAGATTGCTAGAATATGAAAGATACTTGGACAAACTAATATGTTCTAGCAACCTCTCTTTTTTAACTAAAGAAAAAGAGTTTGATATTGCATGTTTGCTTATCCAAGTATCTTCATAACCAAAACTAATTTTTACCATATCTATTCAAACTTACTAAACTACATGTATGACTAATGTGAGTGAGGGTATTTTAAATGGAATAGATTTTTATAAATTGATTTCATTACAATTGAGTTTGAAGTGAAATGATTTACCTTTGGATATTACTCATTTGATGTAAAATTTAGTGTAAATTTTTCAATCTAAAACAAACATGGCCTACCCAAGGTCCAAGTTGGTAAAAGTATTATGAAAATTAATAAGACCTCTATTTTTTGTCAAGACTGCTCTTTTGAGTTCGCTTTAAGCCTCAATAAGTGTTGGGCCGGCTCTGAATGCAAATGCTAGTTTTACATCAGTTCTAATCGAAATGAGGTTTGTAGGCAAAAAAAGTTTGATTCGTAGTAACCAAGCTTGTATTTCTACTAAATCATGTTCGACCTAAGACAAAATTAATTCTAATAATTTTGCTGGAAAGAAAAACTTAGTGTCTGTTTGGAAATCATTTTTCCATGATGACAAAATCTACACCTTGAAAAGGTGAGCTACCGCGTTTCCAAGCATACAGTTAGTGAGTTGACGCGAAAAAAGAATTATAGAAGCGAAATTGATTAAATGCATTGTTGAGGATCTTACTGATATAGGACATATACTTTTTTCTTGAATGAATGCAGGTGTTACAGATACTAAGAGGTGAAGAAGAGAGTTTGAGAATGTTGAAAGAGAGGCAGAAGTCGAAACTTCATAGGACATACTCAGAAGAACTATATGCTGCAGAAGATTACAACTCAACAAAGTTTTTGAGCGATAGGGATCGATATATGGAGACGATTTTAGGCCCCAGCAATCCAAATTAAATTATGGTTTGTGATTGATTCAGATACATTAAAAGGAAGTGATGTATATGAGCTGATTCCACTTGTGGATTTAGTGTTGGCCAGAACATTGACTGAAGAGGTTAACAACAGACACAAAGAAGACAAAGGAGGCAGAACCTCATGTGCATGAAGCATGTATTTTATTTAATCAAAATGGTTTAGGGTGTAATTTGTGAGTCCCAATTAACCCTTCCTGCCTAGATGGGGACAGTACTTTTCCATCTTATTCAAAGAGCTGCAGTGATTAAAATGAATTGGACATACCTTCTTTAGCAAGCAACTGTATTTAAGAAATCCTGAAATCTTTTAATTCTGTCAAGTGGTTTGTATTTAATTCTCACAATTATTTACCTTTTTTAGTTGAATAGAAAACCCTATTGTGATTATTACATACTTGTGACACAATTTATTTTATACTATAACAAACATACTCCAAAAACTCATAATCTTTGATCAGAATTGAAGTACCTTATACAATCACTTACGGTACTACTTGCATTTCAAAAAGAAATAAATTACTGTACTACTATTTATGAAAGGGTTAATGGTGTTTTACCCCCGTAATATAGGTCATTTTTAGGTTTACCCCTGTAAAATATTTTTTTTGATTTACCCTCTGTAAAATATTTTTTTTTCAGAATACCCCCTAAGGATATCACATCTCTGGCTATTTTTCTTCTCTTTATTGATACTTTGACATGAATCTAAAGATAAAAATTAGATGCATTTCCTTAAATGTTTTTCGCATGATTATTAACTTAAAATACACTTTTGTGATTACCACAAATTTTGAAAAATTTATAAATTTAAGGATATCATAAGTAGGCGAGTTAAGAACCATACATACAGTACTTAAGAAAATGCATTTATACATCAATAATGTAAAACATTTTTACACGTGCGCTTAATCAAATCACTTCATAATCTCATTTTTTAGGTTAGTTCATAAAATATCATTAAAATACATATTTGACATGATTTGTGTAAAAAATATTAATGCGTAAAAATTAACCTCTTGAAACAAATATTCAAAGAGTTTGGATATATTCTATCAGTTTAAATTAATTTTACACTAACATGAATTTATTATTTCTCCATATCATACCATTAAAATAAGATGTAGTTGAGTAACTGGACAATATACACTTTGAATTAGATGATGATGTAAAATCGACGTGTATCCTATTTTTCCCATATTCAAATAATTATTGTTGGACTTATGCTTCTTTGTAATAAAAAAAACTTAGGTCATATCCCCGTGAGCTTAACTCAATTGGTAGGGATATTGCATATTATATGCAGGGGGCGGGGTTCGAACTTCGGACACCCCACTTCTCCACAATTAAATTGTGAGAGTTCTAGCCACTAGGCTACTTGACCAAAAAAAAAAAAACTTAGGTCATGTTAACCAGTGTCCCGGGGCACTGGTTAAGGAAACTAAAAATATGAAGTTTTATAATGAAAATAACATTTTTTATACTTTTGAAGAGTTGACATCACAAGTTCTAATGTAATACTTACAACGTTTGATTCTTTAATCAGTCAGAGGCACTGGTTAACATTACCCAAAAACTTATTATTGCTAATGAATTGGTTTAGTTTTGATTTTATCAAATAAAAGGTATTTTTTCCTTCTACTCAAAAGTTCTATCAAATAAAAGGTATTTTTTCCTTCTCCTAGGAAACAAAAATCTTCAAATTCACTTGTTAGCGATAATTGAATCTTAAAGTATGCCCTTATGTCATGAGTTTCGAATCCAACACATCAAAATTTTTTGTACTCTTCCGATCCTACTTATAAGAAACATTTGACTTTTTGATTCATTGCATAAATGATGTATTTGATATATATTATATACCAAATACATTAATTACTCAATGAATCTTAAAAGTCAACTTTTTCTTATAAATAGAATCGGAGTGAGTATTAAATAAAAAAATGAAAATGTTAATGAATGTCCTTAGGACATTCTTTAGGGCATCGGGAATTGAAGTATCAAACCTTTTCAAAGAATAATTTCTTAATTGGAACTTAAAGTGTGCATCTATATAGTTATAGAGTTCCATTAAATGGGCTGTGATAATAACTAACTATAACTATATACAGTAATTAATTAAGACAATAGTAAGTACTTAAAAGTCTAACTTTAATTAATTAATTTATTGAGAGTGAGCATTAACAAGTTGCATAACATAAGCTATAAACCGAAGTTTGAATCTAGTTAGAAACAAGTAGAAAAAGAAATGAGTGTGATTTGTAGGGTTTGGTGTTCGATAATGATAATAGTACCATTGTTATTGATCTGCAAATTTCACTTCGCACTAGGTTCCTACGCAGGCACCAGTGCGATCATCGATCCTACTAAGGTCAAACAAGTTTCATGGAAACCAAGGTCTCTTTCTCTAAATTCGCTTCTCAAATTCAATTCAAAATTCGGTTGTGAAAATGTGTAATTAGCGAATGATTATTGATTTTGATTTTGATTTTGATTTGATGCAGAGCTTTTGTTTACAAAGGTTTCTTGACGGATTTGGAATGCGATCATTTGATTTCGATTGCGAAATCGGAGCTTAAGAGATCTGCGGTGGCGGATAATTTGTCCGGTTTGAGTAAACTGAGTGAAGTTAGAACAAGTTCTGGAATGTTCATTACTAGGAATAAGGTTGATTTGTTTTCAATTCTAATTTTTCTATATTTGCAAATTCATTATTTCGGTCTTTTTTCTTATTATTATCATTATCAAATATTTAACTACTTTGAGAAACCTTAATTAATAACCTATACTTCATTGATAAGGTTTTAAATGCATATCACGGGTTAATTTATAACTCTAATTATTATCTATTAATCACAATTATGTACTATTGGTAGATTTAGACCCAACATCATCAATCTTATGCCAAGTTAGAACTTGGTGTGTACTAAGAGGAATTATCTATTTGGTAAAAAATAAAAAGAGAATTCTATGTTCTATGATCTGCACAGTTATGCTTAAAACCTTTATATATGGTCGATGATATGCACAATTATGTCTCATAAGTACAACTCAGATGGTAGTTGCAGAGACATTGGATAAGTTGGGATTGCAGGTTCGATCTTGCAATTCCACACATCTTAGGTCTAAGTGGGTGAGTTTTACGGCTAGGATCTTTTGAACCAAAAAAAAAAACTTTTTATGTGCTTTGATCTTGTTTAAAATTACATAAACTTTGTGTTCTGGGGTTTCTGTTTGATTTTGAAGGTCAAATTTTGCTTTTATTGGTTGTGAATTAAATTATGTTAGACACAAGCTCGTGTCTTCTCCTTTTTGTGAAAGAGAGATGCTGTGAACTAGGATTTTGTAGAAGAATAACATGAGATGTTTGGGAGAATATTTGGGTTGCTGTTTGTAAGTTATCTGAGTTTTTGCTGGCAGTGTAAAAACTGCGGGGGATTTTTTTGGTTTTTCTGTTGTTAGACGGGATCAATTTTTTATGGGTCTTGTTAACAAGTGCCCTTAGGGCACTAGTTAAGGTAACCAAAATTAGTAGCTTTACATTGGAAACAACAATTTGTAAACTTTTTACAAGTTGACTTGACCACTTTTCATCACTTTCCAACACATAATTTCTATTTTTGTTCCTTTATCCTATGCCCCAAGGGCACTCTTTAACATTTCCCATTTTTTATTTATACCAAAAGCAATAGTACTTTCTGAATTCTATGAACTTTTTACCTTACTCTGTTTGGTTATTTTATAGGATGCCATTGTTTCTGGTATTGAGGACAAGATTTCATCATGGACCTTTCTTCCAAAAGGTACGGCTGTGGTATTCTTCTAGATGCTGCTGAACTTATTGCTAATTTTGTTGTTTTTTTTTGTTCTATACTGTCTGGTTTAAACACTGTTACACAGACCATTTGTTTTGGCCTGATACATAAACAATTAAAATGAGTGGGAATTTGAGGCAAGAATTCAGGAAGTTACCGTGAATCCAAGATTCTAATTTTAGGTTTGAGTTATTATGATAGACGAAAATTACAGGGCCCCAATCTATCTTTTCCATCTGTATGTGTACCGTAGCCATTCAAAGTTTCTTAAGTCTGATTCTGCATATCAGGAAAGCCTATTACCTATTTTTAGTTTGACTATGAAGTTTGGCATTGTTGTTGCAAGTCTATATTCATCTAAGCTTCCAATAAAATGCCCTTATGAACTTTGAACTTGTACCAGTTAAATAATGACGCTACACAAAACAAAGCTATTGTCATGTAATTATTTAAATAAGGAAACTGTTGTTATCTATTGCATTTAAATACTTCTTATATGTTATGTTATGTACAAATTTACTTAATATCAGTTTTTGAAGGTTTCAAACCAACTCCATTAAATTATGTTCTGTGCTAATTTCCCACTTTTAGCACTGAGTTTAGTTTTCTAATAGGCCCTATATTACTTGTCCAATCTGTATATCTCAATGTAGAAAGAACTTAGTTTATATGGAAAGACAAAAATCATTCGTCTAGTACCCTTTTCTCCCCTGGATGTGGTCCCGTCAAGCATTTGATTGGCTACTAGTTATATTTAATAGAACTTCAAACATGAAATGCAAAATCAGTATTCAAGAAGTGCTTGAAAAATTACCAGAAGCACCTTATCCACCTGGATATCATAGTGACTCCCATAACTGAAATAACAATTTAGAAGCATTCAAAGTTTACTGCAGAATCCTGCCAAGGCCGGTCCCAAGCCCGGGTAAAAGGAGAGGGTTGTGTTAGGCCTCAACAGCCAACATAAAACTTTGTCGAATCTCTATGACATGGACCAAATACGAAATAGTGTGAAGGTTTTTGATAGAACACTATGGCGTCATTTGATCCATGTAGCTGACCCCACTTAGTGGGATAAGGCTTGGTTGTTGTTGTTGTCAAAGTTTACTGGAGAAAGTCGGAAATAGAGGGACCAAATTAAGAAGTATTGCATTTGTATCATTCGAGATCGCAAGAGTAATTTATTCTTAAGTTGTTATTCACTAGTTCTCTTATGCAATCAATCTTTCATAATATCATGTATCATAACAAAATCTTCACAAATTAGCATGATCATTAATCAGTTAATACATTTCCAGCTTCTCTTCCCTCCACCCTCCCCTTGCCCAATATATAAAGCAGAAAAAAAATATGAACATGGAGGCAATAGTCAATTGCTTACAGTATTTGACTACTGAATTTCAGAAAATGGCGAAGACATACAAGTATTAAGATATGAGCACGGACAGAAATATGATCCACATTATGATTACTTTGCTGATAAAGTTAATATAGCTCGAGGTGGACACCGGGTCGCCACTGTTCTCATGTATCTTACCAATGTGACCAAAGGTGGTGAAACAGTGTTCCCTGATGCAGAGGTTTGTCTAGCATCTAATGCACATGTTTACATAAAATTAAAAATATAATTTTGGTAAATCACTGCCTTTATAATGTTTAAAATTTTTTTTGGCATCTCCTTATACAACCTTGAGGTCTCTAGTCTCTACCTTGGATCCTTATTCACTGCAATTTTCTGTGCAAACTGAATTTATCAGTATGAATTATTTGATTTTTGAGTGAGCCAAATTGCCTCGTCTGAGGATTGTATTTACGACTTCATGTTGAGTTTCTCTCTTCTTTCTTTAGTTGCTCATAATCATTTTGACAGTAACTATTTTTAGACTAGAGACGAAGCAAAATTTTTTGAAAAGTTTGTGTTTGATTGGTTACCACTTTTCCCTGTGCTCAAATATTTTGACTATACTTGTGAACAATGGATGCCAAGAACACTACTCATCTTTTTTGAGGGAGATGTTTAGGAGATGAAATATTTTCTTCAATATGAATTCCATACCAAATAGTTGGGAGTTTCTTGGCAAGGGAAACCGTTTCTGAATTTATTTTCCCTTCTTGTAGCTAACTTTGATATCTTTATAATGCTAGTTACAGGAATCTCCCCGTCATAAATTGTCTGAAACGGATGAAGATCTCTCTGAGTGTGGAAAAAAAGGAGTCGCAGGTGGGCAACTGAACATAAAGTCACTTTATGGTTTTTCTTCTGTATTATTCTATAAGGAGAGAATAATGTTCAATAATTGTTTTTCTTTCCTTCCTCCCCCGGACAATTCACAGTGAAACCTCGAAGAGGAGATGCACTTCTATTCTTTAGTCTCCACCCAAATGCTATCCCAGACACTCTTAGTCTTCATGCAGGATGCCCTGTTATCGAAGGAGAGAAATGGTCGGCAACAAAATGGATTCATGTGGACTCATTTGATAAGACAGTGGGAGCTGGAGGGGACTGCACTGATCAGCATGAAAGCTGTGAAAGATGGGCTGCCCTTGGAGAATGCACTAAGAATCCTGAATATATGGTTGGAACTTCAGGCCTTCCTGGCTACTGTAGGAAAAGTTGCAAGACATGTTAGAAGTGTAATGGAATGCTTTCCAGACTTGGAGTGATGATTTTGGATGACTTTCCATTTTCCATTGGTCCTCGATTTGTATTTTTTTTTTTTTTTCTTCTGTTGTGGATTGTAATGTATTTTATATCTCATTATACATGTTAGCTCTCTGATAGTGTTCTAGTCTCATGGTCACATTTTAAGAGGTACATTTTTTAGTTGGGAAGCTGTAATTGTAGGTGATGTGTGATTCGAATTTTTTTTCATTGGTTACTATGTAAAATGGCAAAAAAGAAAAATATACTTTAAATTTCTTCCTTAGTTCTCCGATTCCAGTTTTATAAATTTATTAAAGCAGTCGGTTGTTGAATTCGTGGAATGAGAATTTGATTTATGAATTTAAAAGCAAAGGCTTGGTTGTGGTTAATATTTAGATATGGAATCAAGAGAAGTAAAAAGAAAATTTGCAATATGTTAAACATTTCTATACATAAACAAAGAAATTGCAATATGAAAACCTTGTAAATTGTATGTGTTCTGATTTTTAATTTTTGTTTTCAGCGTATATTTCTCACATTGAAGTTGTATGATAGGGGCTGGTTTTCACAGGGGCATTTCGTGGGCGAAAGGGTTTGTGTTGTATCATACATTACATCGAATAAGATATGACATGAAAATGTGTTTGAGTGAATGTCATCAATTATCTTACAATGTGGCGTAGAGTTGGACTTAACTCAAGTTTTAAGTAGATGTCATATGTTACTTTACAATGTATTGTAGAGTTAGACTTAACTCACGTTTTAAGATAGTATCATAATGCTATAAAATTCAAATATTGTTAAGTTATATGCTATCGGCCACGCTCCTTATTTTAATAATCTATAATTTATTATACATGTATATAATAATAATAATAATTATTGATTTGATTATCAACAATCAACTCAAATTACTTATTTTACTCTCGAAAATAAATTACTACTGCTGAAGCCAAGACAAAACCGTTATCCTAATACGAGAAAAATACCAAAGCAAACGTTGAATTATTGATGTGGACACTTGAAGCTATTGTAGCCTTCCAAATCTCAATGAGACATTTTGTCTGAGTATATATTATGGAGAGGCTGGAACTTGGAAGAGCCAAGAGGCCAGAGGATCACAAAGAATCCTGTCAAATCAGAGGAATGAGAAAGATGCCCATGTTTTGTGGTCCTTGTGTTCCATTTAGATGATGCTTAGCTTTTGCTTCAAAAGATTGATTTTGGTCCCTATAAGTTCATTGTATTTTACCTGTGAAGGATATACTGCTGCATATTACTTTTTATTTCATTGCATTTTTTATTTCACCCATCTTTGTCTTCTTTCTCGGTCCCAATTTATAATATGGAGTAGATAATAGTTGAGAGGATTGACAAGAATAATTAAAATTTAACCATATATTTTTAACATGTTCAAGTTTTAAATAGAAAATATTAACATTGTTACATAAGCTAATTTAAAGCATTGAATACATGATAAATAATTGCTAATGTTTTTTTTTCTTCATGTCTTTAATAATTTGTTTTAATAAATATCATTGAACAACTAAATTTTGGATATTATTTGAAAGTTTTCCTGAAAATTGAATTGTCATTCACACAGTTGTCTCGTAGGCGTGCAATTTGGTCATGCCTGCCTATCTTTCTAACATCAAATTATCATATTATGTTTGAATAAGCTTTTAACTAGAAAAGGTTATAATCCCTCAAAAAAAAAAAAAAACTAGAAAAGGTTATAAGAAATTTTGTTGCTAGTAGATTTGATGTAAAAAGTTGCTAAACTAATTTTGTATTTGGATGACACCTACTCGGATAAGCTCTTCTATGAGCTTTGTTACATAAGCTTAAAGAGCAGAGAAGTTATTAGAAAGAAAAAATAAAAATAAAAAAGAGAGAGATTTTTCTGAGAATGTAAAATTAAAAAATTAAATGACTTATATTGTGAAAACACTCTAAAATACATTTAACCTTTACTCCAAATGGACTCAAAGGCAGTATAAAGGGTTTTGCAAGAGCTTATTTGAATTTTTCTCATGACATAAATATTTTAAATATTTAGAACAACTTACTAAAAGTAGAATACAATATATGTACAAAATATTTTCAGTTTTTTTTTGACAGAATTTTCAGTTTTATTTTATAAGTTGGTTCAGATAGATTATTGTAAAGTTAAAGTTATTTTCTTATTCTTGATTGAAAGCAAAACATTTACGTTACAACTTTTGATCTACATCACTGCTAGCCAGATCTTTTTACGAATTTCAATAATTTTTCTTAGTTGCAGGTTTTTTTGTTCTTGTATTATTTTTTTTAATCACTTTGTGAACTATTTAGTTTTACCCTTACGGTTTTTGTGTTAGGTAAAACCTTTCGTTTCATTAATATATTTCATTTTATTTTGTAAAAAAAAAGTAGGTTCTAATTACACCAACATTGATTCGAAGTGAGGTATTCGGAATTCGAAACCCGACTCATGCATATAATATGCAATATTCCTATCAACTGAGTTAAGTTCACGAGAATACTAACATGTGCTTTAAAGACACATGTTAAAATACTAAAAATAGTATTAATTGAGAAAAGTTAATTTTTAACTTTTAAAAAAAATTAACAATCCCGGTGAGCTTAGCTTAGTTGGTAAGACATTGAATAATATACACAGCGGTAAGGGTTCGAACCTCAAACACCTCATTTCTAAGTTCAGTTGGTAGAGACATTATATAATATACGCAGGAGTCGGAGTTCGAATCCCGAACTCTCCATTTCTCTAGATTTAAAACGTGTGAGCTCTAGACATTAGACTAATTGACCAAAAATAAAATAAATACACAATTGTTAAGACATGGAGTAATTTCTATATTAAGTTCCATGACATATGTCCCAACCTTTCCCATAGCACAATTTTTAAGAAGTAATTTCTATATTGAATTCGTGCCTTGCCTTTCCCAAAAATATTTCACCACATGTATGAAGGTTGGAAACATCACTTTCTATTTTATTTTGCATTTTAGCCTTGATTTTGGAAAATGGTATGAATGTGGACGACTAATTTTGTGTCACTCAAAAAAAATATGGAATTTTTTTGGGTCAAAAGTAAAATGGTGCTTTTTACTTATATTTCTTCTCACATTCTTTTATACTTAGATTGAATCTCTTAATTTTTTTTCTCTTCTCACACATTTTCTCTCTTTTCTCGTTTTCTTTGTCATACTCGATCACACACTTATTAAATATTCTATATGAAGTTTTAAAGTTAGAGGAGTGCTATGAATACTATTTTTTTTTAATATTCTCTAACTTCCATTCTCTTATTTGGCGAAACTCATATTAGTTTCACACTTTAAAAATAAATGTCACATAAAATATTTAGAGTCACATGAGTTTCATCCAAGAAGAATGAGATAGAAATAATGTTTTCTATCAAGAAGTGTTACATTGATGTGAAATATTCACTAATTTTCTAGTTCTATTATGAGCTAGTTGACAAAAGGACTAATGTTCATGATTTAAAGGAGTAAGTATTTTTCTATGATGAAGTTTAAAATTGATGAAAGGAGTAATATTCATCGGTCAGTTCAACCGCCGACCCAACACAATACTTAGATGAGAAACTAACGAAGAGATCATAGATTCATGTTCAACTATAAAAATGCACGATGTTAAATATTATGAGGGATACTTATGTCATTTATTGTAGTGCTACTCAAATCGAGAGATCAATATATGCAAATGTGTACAAAGAATATCCGATTCACACAACAAATTAAAATGAGTTTACCTGTTAATTTTTCGATCAACCACAAATTCAATCAACTAATTTATTCATTATAGTGAGAAGTTCATCCGATACGAGCTAATTTATTCTATCATATAACCCTACAAAAACGTAGGTACATTGTATTTTAGTTCCCACGCGAGCCCTGTGTACTGTGATGACCTGTTTGTAGTGCGCAACACAACAAACAAATTCCTACTTCCTACAAATAACTGATTGATATAAAGAAAGAACAAGACAACAAAGCAAAGCGCCAATCTCACAAAGAGAGAGAAACAAGAAGAGAGAGAAAGAATCAAATAAAGAAAGAACCTCTCTCTTCCAAGTTCCAACCTTCAATTTCGCAGTTCTTTCAATTTCAAGGTATACCCTTCTCTCTTTTCATTCACCCATTCATTTATTTTCCTTAAAGATCAAAACTTGATGACCCTAACTCAACTGGGTCACTCACTTTTTTTGTTAATTTATGACATAACATTTACAACTGACTTGTTTGTAGAGAAACATGGAGGTGGGTCAGATGCGGAGACAGTGGGTGGACTACATCAAATCCATGTTCATGGAGGTTAGACCACAAAACACACATTAATTGACCTCTTATAGGATTGTGTTTTTTTTGCTTTTGCTTTTGTTTTTGTTTTTGTTTTTTGGTTTTGATGTTATTTAGGATGTTTTGTTTCTTCAATTGTTGATTTTGTTGGTCTTTTTTCTTGTTTTGTTTATGTTGAGAAAAGGGTTTCTTGGATGGTCAGTTTCTGCAACTTCAGCAGCTACAAGATGAGAACAACCCTGAATTTGTTTTTGAAGTTGTTTCTCTTTTCTTTGATGATTCTGAGAGGATTCTCAAAGACCTGTCTTTTGCTGTGTGAGTGTTACTACTATCTTTCTGTTCCTTTTTTCATTTCTCTCATGTTGCTTATTAGAGAATATAATGAATTTGGACAAGTGCATGATAAATTAACGAGCTCCACCTAGAACGAATTGTTCGAGAGAACTCTCTGGGTAGACTAATTCTTGGTTATACTTTACTTACCTCTCGAGCGAACTTCGGATTACCAGGCCCCTTCCCTGGGAACCGGGTGATTAATAGCAACAAAAAAAAAACAGAGAGAGAGAGAGAGAAGTGCATCATGATCTAATGTTGTTGGGGTTTTACATGTGCAGGGATCAGCAAAGTGTTGACTTCAAAAAAGTTGATGCACATGTTCACCAGTTTAAGGGTAGCAGTGCAAGGTATACAATTTTATTAAAGCCAATCTAAAATGTATAAATGCTACAGAATCTGAATAAATGGGACTTTTTGTGCGATTACCTGCAATTCTTGTGTACCTATTAGTTCTTGAATGAGTAGCGTTTTATTTTCCGAATTTCATGACAGACTATTTATGTTTTTTCACTTGTTTAAACCATGCTATTATATTTTTTTTTGGTTTGCTGAGATAAGTTTGTATGTTTGATTGACAGCATAGGTGCACAAAGGGTGAAAAATTCCTGCGTTGCTTTTCGCAATTTCTGTGAGGAACAAAACATAGATGCGTAAGTTGTTAATTTTCAGACTAGTTGTTTAATAGTTTTGGCTTCTTGAAGAATCGACAGTTAGCGAAATAGTTTGAAGGACAAGCTACTTGAACATGACTCAACTGCTAGCTACTAATTTTATGGTCTGATCATGTGAAATTTCTAATTTATGCAGGTGCCGCAGGTGTTTGCAGCAAGTGAAGCAAGAGTACTTACTTGTCAAGAATAAGCTTGAAACATTGTTGAGGGTGAGTAAATTGATTAATAATTTCAGCTGAAGAACCTTAAATTACACTTATGGATTTGCAATTTATATTATATCTTTTATGGATACTTATTGCAGCTTGAGCAGCAGATAGTGGCAGCTGGTGGCTCAATCCCTATGATGGAACTGAACTGAGTTTCTAAGTGAGTGGATCTGTAGAGATGCTTGTATTTTGATCCTCTTCTCTGTTGAAGATTCTCTATTTCTCTTGTGAATGTTTGGATTTTTATGTGGATAGAAGTTTTCATCCAATGTACTTTGTTCTTCACAAGAAAGCACTTTTATAATTTGTAATATTTTGCATGTTTTAATGAAGGTTAATGACACCAATATTGATCTTGCCTCTTTGTCACTCTCCCCAAAAGGAAGTAGTTGTAGTAAGAACTATCATGTGAACCTCAAACACTTGGATTCATCATAGGATATAAGTTAAGATTATTCTACTAGATTTCTATGTTAACCCTCCGGTTCCCTGCGAAAAGAAGTTCTAGTAATCCGGAGTTCGGTCAGAATGCAAGTGAAATCTGGCCAAATAGACTTTCTTGAATTGATTAGTAGTATAGACTAGATGTAACCATTTTGATGACTATATCATTGCATGGCAACATCCTATAGGTCAGTAGTTGGCATCGCTTGTGGTTGAAAAAATTAAAGTGGTATAAGGTAATGGAGATGTAAAGTCACTTTATTTTGGAATAAGAAACTATTAAGGACGGCAAATAATAATTTTAAATTTGATTTGCAAGATAAGAAGAATCATACGAGGAGATTTGATTCTTTAGAAAACAAATCATGATGTGGTGGCATTGTCCCTATGTATGCTCCTTAATGGAGCAAATCATATATGAAGTAAATGCCGAAATTATATCCTTACTTTCTCTTTCCCTTGTAGGCTTGTAGCAGCAAACATGGTCATTATTCAATTTTGATTTTTATAATATTCCTAACATAGGATGCCTTTCTGCAAGATAAGACTTGCCAACCCCACAGTGGTACTGGTGTCAACTCACCAACGTCATGCTGTGAATGATCTGTAGTTTTCTGTTGATACGGTTAAGTTAAGCATGGCAATTAAATAGTGCTTAGACTTGGATTCATTGTTGTAGGGAAAATATTTAGCCATGCAGTGGAGTGATTTTGACCATTGGATGAAATTCAGATGACTTAACTAATTTAGGTTTACAATATATATTGAAAGATAAGTTATATATGATCTTCATCTAACAACTGAGATTGTTGTAAGATGCACAATTGCATGACTGTGGAAAATTGAAATCCAATTACAGATGTTAAAAAAAAATTGCTCTTTCTTCGGCGCGTTGTGCCTCGGTGCGCTGCGCCTTGGTCTGTCTGATATAAGTTGTGTTGTGAAACACATATCCCATTTTAGATTGAGATATACAATTATTACGTTAGAAATTAAACGTTATCAAAGAGATGACAGCCAAATAGACATCAAACTGAAGTCAATCAATTACTACCAATCGCATGATAAAAACTATAGTTTGTAAAACAAGAAAAAAAAATTCACAATCATGAACAAGTGGCCTTTGATTAACTTCTATCATGTGGATGACTCCATTTCCTCTTCTGTTCTTTGAAGCTTCCTACTTTAGCTGATTGGTTAGGATCACCTAGCCTCTTTGCATATATCTCATGATAAGTCTTGGCATCAACATGTCTTAAAATTCTCACTAATTTTCCATATTTCTCATCCACCACCATTTTTCCATCAGTAGATTCAATCCCTTCTGCTAGGACTTTCACAAATTTGGACTCAAATTTTGCATCTAGAAGACTTGAATGGCCATTATTAGCTAGAACAACAGCACCTAGAATTTCTCCCAAGAATGTGTCCTGTAACATATGAACATCAAACACAAACCAATTAAGCAGCCGAAGAAATATGGAAATCTAAATGACTATACATGAACAAATACCATATGTTGATATCTATGGTGGATTTTCTTCAAACGGCGTAGCCTTGACAGAAGACGTTTGGAAAACACTGCTTCTGGTGTTTTTTCTATTTTACTGAGCCATCTTAAAGTACTTGAAAATGAACTTGCTTTTTGCTGGATACTGAGTGGAATGAGTGTGATGTTAACTTCTGATTGAAACACTGTCTTTGCTGCTAAAGGATCCAAAAACATATTAAATTCTGCATACTTGTTGGAAGGAACAGAAAAGACATTTCCTTTGTCATTGGCACTCCTGCTGATATGTCCTCCCACAACATAAACCTCCTGAAACATTTTGAAACTGTTATGCCTCATCACTACAAGTTATAACCATAGATTTTCTATTCAGTTGATTGTTGGTGCTCATGTTTTATTACAAAATTTGTAAAACAAATTAAAGATAACTTACCTGAATTCTGGAGCTTATGTTTTTAACTGATACAACCTTTGCCAAATTAGTCAATGGTCCATTGGTTAATACTGTAATCTTAGACCCTGGTTTCAATGTTTGCAATAAAGACTCCCAAATTTCCATAGCTCGTGGTTGCCTGAGTTCCGGGTGATCAGTATCTCTAAGAGCTCCAAACTTCACAGTGTTTTCTGCCGTGTACCTGAATCATATGTCAAAAAGTGGCTTAATACATACTAGAGTGGTATACAATTTCATAAAATTCTACGGCCTTCCAACAATGACAGATATTGTCCTCTTGAAGTTGAAGTTCACGGCCTTCCTCATCCTCACAGCTGATACGCTAACTTGATTGATGTCGGTTCAATAAAAGTAAGGGAAATTTAATATGTATGCCTCAAAACTTGTACTCTTTTCCTTGTTTTCATCAAATCATCAATTATCTGGTCATAGTCTCAAGTGTAAGGTCAAGGGTGATCGTAAGCTTCTACTTCCGAAAAGTCTTGTCGATCTTAATTATAGTTTGGATGATGTGTAGGTACCGGTCCACTTTGGACCACCTATCAAGATGGTCACCGAAAAACCCGCCTAAAATTCCAATATTATTCTCGTAGTGATATTGTATACATTTTGTCATTGTTTTTTAAGTAATGTACCATTATTTCTTTGGTAGTAATATCAGCTTTCATTCCCCACAAAACTATAATGGTTTCAATAATATCATATGTATCATAATGTTGATGAGACTTTTAAGGCATGAAACTAAAGTAACTAGTAGAAAGCACCAACCTTCTGGGGCTACGAGGCAAATCACGAGCAAATCCAAAGAGAGTGTCAGAGTCAAGAAACCCACCATTTCCGTGAGGAATGGCTTTAACATACTTACAGTCTCCAACAGGTGAGAAATTTGATTGGTTCATTGCAAAAAAATCACCAATACCAACTTTGATATCGTCACGACCCATCATGTGCAGTA